>BNJT01002839.1_pt1 | contig 144594 bp, 219 predicted proteins | sample 8540491 | NCBI WGS metagenome assembly BNJT01 (sample SAMD00202455, study PRJDB9452) | human saliva metagenome | host: Homo sapiens
TTCTATAGCCGTTTGCACATTGAACCTCCCACGACTGAATGCAGGGTTCTTGCAGTAGTTGTTCTTAGCCAACCAATTTACCAAGCTATCCCTATAGTTCCACGGTTCATACATGTATATATTTAAGCACCCATACCTAATATCTTAGTCCTTCAGTATATTTTTGCCATATTCTATTATGTATAAGCCCACATACTGGACAAGTCCATTCTCTCACACTTAAATCTTTACTTCTTCATTCCTATATCCACAACAATTACATATTTGACTACTTGCAAAATTTATCATTTACTATTGTTTTCCATATTTCGCTTTTATAACTTAGTATTCTATTAAATTCACTCCATGATACATCTACAATATTTTTGCTAATTTATGATTTCTTACCATATTTTTTACTTGTAAATCTTCCATACAACAATATCATATTCTTTTATTACATTAGATAATTTTTAAAAATCTTCTTTGATTTGATATCTTTTCAAATAATCTTGCTACTTTTATTCTAGCTTAATTTCTATTTGAACTACCTTTTGGTTTTCATGATAGTTTTCTAATATAGCTAGTTTATTCAAAGATTTTTGTAAATATTTTGGATTTTTCTATTGACATCACTGAAGTAATCGCGAAGTCCTTTATACCAAAATCTATTCCAACATTTTATTTGTAGCTTTCTAATTTTTCTACTTCTACATCTGTACACAACACAGAGATATATAATATTTTCCACCAGGTACTTGTGTTATTGTTGCATTTATTATTCTTCCTTGGTTTCATTTTATCTCTTATTTTTAGTTTCTCCTAACTTAGGTACTTTATCCATTTATCTAAAACTCTATTATTATTTGTAAAATTGGTTCTGTATGATTTTTATCTTCTAGATTTAAACTTTGATAGCCACTTCCACTAAAGTTTTTATAGGCTTTATCTAAATCTTTTAAAGAATTGGAAAGAAAATTATCTACATTTAACCATTCTTTCTTTGTTTTAAACTGTTAATCTTTACTACACTCACTATAGAAATAGATTTTTCTCTTTATTATATAGTCATGCTTTTTAAATCTAAAAAAGATTATAGACATATCTTACACAATCAAAAGTACAATTTAATATTGTTATTTGAGTTTTAGTTGATAAAATCTAAACTTACTCTATTTTTTCCATACTGATTTCACCTCCATTTACCTATATAGTAGTATATCACTTTTATACTATAAGTAAATGAGAAAAATTTTTCAATATATGAACCAAAACTGACCTCAGTAATTTTAGAGTTATCATTCATACATGCACACTTATGCAGTTCTCTTGGCATATACACTCCTTAATAAATTAAGGAGATTAGCCTTGAACTTTAACATTTCTTAGCTAACAGACTATATCTTATCCCAGCTCTACCTGTTTGGGTCTACTTCCACTAGCTTGAAACTTTCTCAGGAGGAATAGTCGTTGAACCTTACCTTTTCGGTCTTGGCTGCTGATTGCCCATTATCTTAACACTTAGGGATTTAACCTCATGTCATCTAGCATATTTTTCTGCCACACTTTCAACTTGTACCATATTTTTATTTAGAATTATGTTGTAGTTATACTAGTTTTAGGGTTTCCAACAATTCGAGTAGTATTGATAGCTTTTTAAAGTTGGCTACCCTTACATACATATTTCTATATATGCCGATTATACTAATGGTCTAACTCATGACTGACACCCTTGAGAGTGCTAGAATGCAAGTAAAGACCATATTTTTAATCAAAATAATTATATCCTGAAAGATTATTTTTGTATCAGGATTTATTGATTTATCTTTTTGCAACCGAAATCCGTCAATTTTGGCATGATATCCATTAAAACAATTTCTGGTTTAAACTCCTCAATACTTTTAATGCCTCTTCCTGTTGAAGCCTCATGAATTTCTCCAATTTGTAAAGAAGATAAATCTATTATTGTTTTATACCCTTCCAAATAAAAGGCTCATCAATGCAATCATTAACTTATAACATTCTTTTCCTTAATTCTCTTTACTTTTATTTTACAAGTGGTAATAAATATCCATAACCTTTGCTTCCATTTCGCATAAGAATAAATTGTAATGCTGCTCTATTGATACAATATCTTTTTCCACCCCATCTCTTTGCTCATCATCAAATACATGTCCAAATGTGCTTTCCCACTTGCTTCTTATCTCGTTCTTATCATATGAAACTAGTATCATTAAAGTTACAACTTGAACAATAGGTTTAAAAACTAGGCCATCCACATTGAGAAGCATATTTATCAGTTGAAGAAAATAATGGTTCTCCTGTTGTTATCAACATAAATCCCTTGTCAAAAATCCCAATAATCATTTTGAATGCTCTTTCTGTATCTCCATTTTGTATATTCATTGTTTTGAGTTTAATTTCATTCTTAATTTTGTAACACACAAAACAAATGATAAAAATTTCAATGAAATGATAATTTCATGTCAAAATGATAAAATAAATCTTTGAACTAAACAAAAAGGAGTTTGAATACCCTTTTATTTTATCTTTATCTGTTTGCCAATGTTTTTGCAATCATTGAAGAATCATTAAATAAAGGAAAGGAAATTACTTCTCCCAACCACCATACTTATTCCTTCATTCCTAATGAAAATATTAATTCTTTAAAGACAGAGGAAACATTGAATAGCTAATTGAATATTTATAGGAGTCCCTTCATTAATTTATAGCTGAAGCACCTATTACTAACCAAAATACAAGAGGCTTTTTATAATCCCTCTAAGTTTTTAGATGATATTTCTTTCTTATAGATACCTTTAAATACCATATGATAATCAACTCATTATAAACGTCAATTATTTCAAATGATTGCCCAATCCACCTAATAAATAAATAAAGCCCAATTGTTCTTTATAAAACCAGTAGTTCAAATAACCCATTCATCTTCCCATTTTAATCTCTAAAGTTCCTAATTTTCTCCCATTCACTATAATATAGCTTTGCCTCTTCTGTTCTATCAATTATAGCTTGATTCTTATCCTTCATCATTTCTAGTTTTTCTCCCAAAGACTTCTCCCAAACATCCACAGCCTTATACATTACCTTTCTAACTCTGTAAGATACTCCATTTCTTTCAGATGAACAAAATATTTTATCGCTAATTCCCTATTTATACCCTGTGTCATTGAACTTAGAGGCATAAAAAATCATGTATCATAGCTGCTTCAGTATTTTTCCCATCTCTCAAAAAAGGTCTTAATATAAGAGGTATACAGCTCCATCTGCCCAAACCTGGGTTATTATGGAAAGTTTTGATATATTTAGTATGAAGTCCCAAGGACCATAATTCAACATATTGTTAACTTTTTAACCCAACCTTCATCATTCCGCTTCAATATCTATTTTTCTTCCGTGCAAATGTATCAGAAAATTTTGCAAGGCTTTTTCATTGCTTTTCTATTGTTTTCTACTGAAAATTTCTTATAAGATCTCAAACTGGATAGGGTAGTTTATCAGTTCTATATTCAAATACACGCGTTTTAAGTTTTTTATTCTCCACATCAAAGCTTTCCTCTGAAGCAATAACAGCTGCATCAAATAAGTTTATATACTATTTTCATATATCTGCACCCCTGCTAATGCTATCCATAGCCATTGTTCTTGATTAAATCCTTTTAAATATGCAATCATTTGCCATCATTTCTAATCCTCCTATTTTGTTATAAACTGTTTTATATGTTTCCCTGCTCCTCTGATTTGAAAATGTACAGCATCTATTTCATTCTCACCCCACCAATATTATATTTCTATCAGTCCATGTTTTCAATCCCATAGATATCTTTATAATAATGAAGATCTTTTAAAAAGCTTTGTAACAATTGTTTTTCAAATTCTCACACTTTTTACCATTTCCTTCAATCTCTTTTTTCCTTACTTCACTAAAACACCTATATCAACACTTATATCCAAGTCCATCAATACACTCTTGATGATTCGATTGAACTTACTATCACACCTGTTCTCCATCCACACCTGTGATGTATCTTCCATACCATAGCACTTGTTCACTCTTCAGCTGTTCTCATACCACAGGTTACTTTAAAAATCGCGGAGACTTAATCCTATTAGCTCTTCATAAAAGAACATAGAATGTACCTCTTTCACTCACCACTGCTCATTGTCAAATACATTTCCACCACCCCTTTTATTCCCATTCGATAGATTCCAATTTTAAGATTTAGCCCATTGTTTTGGTTACCACTACCGTATATTCTCTTGTGCAGCTGTTCACGTATCCAAAAGATAAATATGATCAATCTCTCCAAAAGTAAAGGAATCAACAGAATTGTCCTTCAACCTCCAAATTTTTTTAAATTTTGAATTACTTTAATAATGTTACCTTATCTTTATAATTATATTATTTCTCAAAACCTTCTGGAACATCAACACCTTTAAGAACCCTAACAGCATCAATTATTCTTTTGACTAATTACTTATTTGTAGCTATATATCTACTTGCAATTTACTCTTAAAAAAGTTCTTCTCATCAACCCCCATTCAGAAAAATTTTCCCATTATACTCAAAATCGCATGATCTTATTTAATAGAACATCTAAATTTTCTACAATATCTTTTAAACCTTCAAATCAAATTCCAATTATTTATTTCTTTTTCCAAAAACACGAACGAAGGCTGTTGAACTTTATGTTTCTTACTTTTTAACATTCCCCATTTTCTAAGTTTAACACACAGCCTCCTTCATCCTTTTCTCATCATCTCTATTAACAATATTCTTTATTATAGGATGTTGAAAAATTATCAAATACATATCTTCAGCATATTCAGAATACAACTACAAGATCTTTTTTTTACATCTTCTGCTATTTCAACAGATTCTGAGCACTTAATCCTTGCACCTTTATAAAAAAATTTATTATACTAATATTTATTTTATTACTCCTTCTCTTAAAACATTCTAATTTTTACGAAGCTAATAATATTATTTCATCTACAGATTAGTTTTTTAAATAGTGTTTACTTGTTACATTAATACTTGTATGATTTGGTAATAGCCACGAGCAACACCCAACCCAGCTAGATTGTCGAAGATTTTATTGATGTTTTTCTAAAGAGTGTGGGTATGTCTAAACATCTAGAATTGCCTCCATTTTTACTGTTTTATAGTCCCCTTGACTCATCTTTTCATTCATCTCCATATTTTGTTATAAACAGCCATTCACCTATATTCTGACTTTCTCTGACTTAACCATCTTTGTAAAGAATTTTATACTTCTCAAAGAAACACCATATAACCTTCTTTTTCAACTCCCTTCAAAGTACTTCTTCTAGCCTCGCACTGTCTGAACTTTAAATTTTGACTTGAAATTTACAAGCACTGTCTAAAATAATTCTATAAAAACTCGATCTTGAGAATATCATACTTTTTATTTTGAAATTTCATAAAGTCTAACAGGTAGACTTGTTCAGTATTTAAAAAATAGTTCTTTTCAATCTTATCTTTTCAGCAAATTTCAATCTTGTCTAGTTTTTTACCCAAACGTGAAACCTGCATTTATTTCTTCTAACACACCATAGCAAAACTACTAACTGATGTTGTTTTATTCATTAGAGTCCTTTTGTTCCCCCAAACTCCTGCACGGTTTCTGTACTCTTCCATAATTTGAGGCATTTCCATTTCAGTGTCTTTACTCACAATACCTATTTTTATAATTTTCTTGAAACCATATATGAATAACTTGAAATTACTGATGTGGGTGGAATAAGTCGTTTCCCATGTTTCATAGTTACTTTTTGCAGCTATTCAATACTGCTTATAAATCTCATATTTTCTTTTTAACTTTTCCATCCTTTTAGTTCAAGTATTCAAACTCCTGTACTTGTTAATACATTACAAAACCCAATAGACGTATGGAAAATTTAATAAAAAGCGATAATGGAATTACTGAAATTATACAAATGTTGGAGCTTATAGTTTTATACTTAAAAATTTATAAGCAAGTTTCAGGAGTTGCTATAAATGTATATAAGATTGGAACCGTAACAACTCTAGAAAATGTATATTCAATTTGGTTTTAATACTGGTTTATCTGTAAAAAGACTGTGTAGATGCAAATAGAGCTGAACCACAAGTAGCTTACAGTTTTACATTTAAATTCTACCAATTAAAAGTAGAAGAAACCAGCATTTCGTATTGTAGCAACTTCCAAATGTTTGTGTCGCAGAATTATACCAACCAACGACAGGTTGTCTATTTGTTGCATATAAAATCTCCCATTGTTACCAAAGATATAAAACTCCGTCTTAAATTTAATTGACTTTTTATAATAGTTCTAATATAGTCTGTAATTATTTCCCCAAACTCATCATACATATACACAATAATCAGCTATTTTTGTAATATACATGTACAACTATTTACATTAGTCATTCCTGATGTTCCACTTTCAATTTTATGACTGATTAGATTTTCCACCTCTCGCGAATTGAATGACTGTCCATAGCTATATAATTATTAATATTTGCTGAAATATTCGAATTATTATTCTGCATAAATATAATTTCTTTAGGCTTTTATCAAAGTAGGTCTTTCCGACTTCTTTAATCCTATTTTATTTAATATTCCACCATAATCTTTTCCCATCATTTGAGAAATTTATTTCCTTCTAGGTGTTGTATTTTTTCTTGAGTTCCATATCAACACCCATACTGTTCAGCTGAAGCATAGCCTGTTTTTATTTACTTTTTTTATTCATTCCTCAATATTAAACTCTTGAAGTGATACGTAACTATGTAAGTCAATTTTGGTACCAACTTTGAACCACTGTTGTTGAAATAAATTACCATTATAAAAGAATGGACTATCTTTCATTAATGGAATATGTTCGACATTTATCTCCAGCATTAGCATAAGCATAAAGAATTTCTTCACCTCATTTCCTTTACAAAGTCCAATTTCTTGAAGATTTTATCTTCTGAAGCTCAGCATTAGAAAAATTGAAGTTCTATGAGTTACCATTTTTTTTCATCTCCCTGTATCTACAACTAGTTACATTAGCTGTCCCCCATACTTCTTTTACATCTGTTAAGAATCTAATCATCATTTCAGTTATTGAACCACTTCCTAACTGCTTTGTAAAGTTAGAGTTTCGGATACAATTTCATTTATCTTAGCTTGAAGTTGTTCAATTTTTGTTGCTTCCGGGGTAAAATAATCATTATTTAGTTCCTAATTGATTATTTTAGTAAATCCTATCCTTGAGTATTTAACTTTGAATTTATTCTCATTGTTTTGCGGATTCTAGTTGAAACTCAGCTTTTATCTCTATTTTTTAGGATTCTCAACTATTGATGAATAGTATTGATTACTTTATTATTGCCAGATACCTGGGCTCCCAATACATTCTTGTCTAACTCACAAACTTTTGTTTAAATCAGGCATTTTGTTAATAACCTCAAATCATCAACCATATTTATTTTTAAGTAGCTGACTAGCTACTTCTTGTAATGGTCTTGTCTTCAATTTTGTAACTTCTTTGCAAGTTCTCTTGTTAATGTAAGAAAACCTGTATTAGTAATCCATCGCGCCATTTTTTTATAATTAATGCTGTCTATAAGTTCATCTCGACCATTTCTCTCTTTTCATCATATCTTCACCCATAAAATCTAAGAATATTCCTGAACATTTTAATAAAGATGTTGATTTTTTAAATTGAAGTTGTCATCTATATATTCAACAACAGGCTTCAAAGTTTTGTATAATTAGACCATTTTCTTTTGAAAATGCAAACCCTTAATAACTTCATCAATCATTATATTCCTCCCCAGCCCTTGGTATTTCTATTAAATTTAATTGAGAATTGAATTATCTAAATAAGAGCAGCCTTTTTTCAAACTTTAAGTCAAATCTGTAGAGCATTTATAGTTTTATAAAGATATTCATATAAGAATGTTCCATTTGATAGTAAAGCACCTATTCCAGCTTCATTAATATACTACCTAACAATTAAATTTTTGATTTTCAATTCATCAGCACTTTTATATCCAATTTTGTCTAATTTCTGTTTGAGTTGGTCTGTCAAATCTTATAACTTCATAAGTAATGATTTTGCGAAGATGTTGAAATATATCTCAACATTATTTCCTTTAGTATCTGGAGTATGAATGTGCATATATAAATAGCATGTGCTGCCTTCCTTTATTCCTCCATCTACTACTATCCAAATGCTTTTTGGAGAAAGTCCAGCCGTTCATATTCATTGTATTGTTTCATCCATTAGCACTTCTTTTACTCCTGGTAATTTTTCTTATAGCATTTAAAATAGATAATAAACTCACTTCTCCACCTCATATTACCAGCTAAATATCTAAATACTCATAATCGAAGCTTCCAAAGAAGTTTCACTTTCTCCTTAATTTCAACACATTTGTACATCAACTATTGATGCTGGAGCTTTTATGAATTTTTCACCAATAATTTGATGTTTCCTCCTCGAATGTTTAAATAGTATTGTTTTAGTTCTTGAAGAGTCCATCAAATCTTTCTATATTTTCATTTCACCTTACCAGCTTGTAAGATAATGTCTCCTAAATACATCTACAAAAATTAGTTGTTAGAACTTCAAATGTACTTGGAGCTTTTGTTCCAAATCTCTAGGAAAAAACAAATGTAATTGTCTTAATTTCTATCAGAACATTGTATATATATTTAAACCCCTGTTATTGAAATTGCTTACCTCCAAATAAGAACAGTATATATGAAAGGTGTTACTAATTTATAGTATAACCTGCCATCTCAATACTGAACACTTCCAAAATTTTCTTTTTTTGTGCTTCTTTTGTGCTAACCCATAAGTCCCCAGCCTTGTTTCAAATTCAACCACTGATTATCAATTCTTCTAGTATTGTTGCGTTTCTTATAAAGCTGCCTTTAAAGTCTTTTCAGCTCGTAAATTATTTGATAACTAGAACCGTTTCATTTCAGTTCTATACCATCTCTTGTAACTAAAATAGTGTCTGTTTGTAATTCAGCCATCCTGTTCATTTATTATTCTTACATCAAGCTCCCAATTTTCATCATAAAACACCATTGAGAAGATATTTTTTAAAGAGTTTACTACTTTGCCAAAATTCTTCTATTCTTAAATAGCTGAAAGTTAATATCTCCATCATTCATTTTATAGCTTTCATTAAACCTGCCCTCCACTTTGTGTTATCCCTGTATACTCCTGAAATGCCAGTGATTTTAAGCTCTTATCTCCAGCTCAACATCTTCTGTTGCTGAAACAGTTCCAGCTGAGGATATATTCCCAGCTAGAATACTTCCTTTATGTATTCCAGTTATTTCATTTTTGACTAGAATTTTTAAATCAATATTCCCTTCCCCTAATCCATCTCCACACAATTCTAATATCAGAAGGAGTCTCAAGACTTTCAGTAGCATTTGGAATTGTGAAAGCAAATAAAACCATTGTTTGCTATTTTTCCGTTTGAACTATAACATCATGAGAGCCTGACTTATATATGAGGAAAATATCAAAGTTAATACAAAGTATGGCATTATATCCCTTCTTGATATTATCTCCTCAATCAATGGTCTTATCATCTCAAACAAGGCAAATCTGGAAAATTATTACGAAGTACAGTAGAGCAACACCATTTGACCAAGCCAGTGCCTCAGTATCCACAAATTTTTCTTATTTTTTAAATTTACTAGAATTATCCTTATGTTTTCCATCATCCTCTACACTTCCTTTAACTCTTGTTCTGTTATATTCCAGCTACTACCAGATTAATACTTACCCCTCTTCCATCACAGTATTAAACCACCACTTCATCACTTTAATGTATACAAATATCACCTTTTTATATAGTGATTGGAAAACATTCGATTGTATAGTCAATTTGTTACTTTCTTTTTATAGTTTTTTCTTTTTGTTCATTTTCCATTTATCATCTTTTTTGTTTCTTTCCCTTTTATTGTCTACTTTTTATCGCATTTTCACTTTTTTTCTTGCTGTTCAACAGCTTCAGGATTGCTAGAATCAACCCAATTTCAAAATCCTAGTAACTGTTTGATCTTTTGTTATATTCACAGATATAAAGATCATCACCTTTAAAGTTATCACTCTATGCCCTGTCCACCTTTCTAACTCCTGAAATCCTTGGACTGCATCATGTCATTAGTGTAATTTATCTTTTGTTGTTCCGAAATAAGATTTATTCATTTCAGTAACTTTTATTGCTTCAGATATCCTAGTATTTCCATCCGCTTAATTGAACCATCTCATTACTATTTTGTCCTTCTGAATAAGTCAACTTTGAATAAATGAAGAGCTTTTTGGTTTTTTTTTTTTTTCTTTTTATACTGTATTTTGAATAATATTGTCATCTTCAGTATAACTAAACCAAAGTTCGATCTCATACTTCCCGCTTTATATTCCTAATTTAAATTATATTTTCTGAATGTTCCCATTCTACTTTTCTCTTTTCTCCCGTTTTACATCAACACTGAAATTAAAACCATCATTATTATGATCATCTAGTCTGATCCATTTATACTAAGATATAAATTGAAAAAATAGGTCTATTTGCTATAAAATCCATTAGTCCTCCGTACTAAAACTAATTTTCATCAATATTTTCATAATCACGCTATGTTTTCTAGTCTGCAGCATTAGGAATGATATATTTCTGAGTGACATTACTTTTTTATTAAAGCTCCTTTTTCAATAACCAATCATTAAACCAGTGGAATCCCAAATAGAATAAGTCATTATATTAAATTCATCAATATCACAGTGCGTTATATACCTTCATCATGAATTGACATGCAACTAAACTGAGTGGCTGTCTCTTCAGTTGTACCGTTATATATGGAATTGATCTCTTTCCACATTTTATTGTACTGCTACATCTAAGATTTTATGGTAGTCGAGAGCTCACTTTGTAAATCTCCTTCCCAATCCTTTACCCGAGCTTGGTTTTTAGTAACATTTATAGCAATCTTTCGTATTCACCTTTGTTGCTGTTTTTATCTTTTGTTTTATTTCAACACCAGCTTTAGCTTTTAACTAGGAAGGAATCATAGAAACATGAGCAATCTTTACTTCACCAATGAAATAGTAAATTTGCATAATACAATGAAGTTATAGTATTTCTATATTTTTTCCATAGCTTGTTATCTTTATACAACTTAATCATGCGTCCAAGTTCCCCTTTTATTTCTAAGCTCAAGAACTCAAAATTTCTTTGGTGATTAGAACCCACACCGAACTTTAAATGATAACCTAACGGATTTTGTGTTATGTCAGCCATTTGAGTTCCATCATCACTGTTCATGGAACATCATTAGAATAGCTTCAGATATTCCAGAAACCAATTGAAGCTTGTATTTCAGCTGGCGGCTTTTTCTAGATAATTATCACCCGGTTAGAAATTGAATTTACATTATTTAGAAAACTACTTACTGCCTGCAATATTTGTGATTGAAAACATTCATATTTCCCTTTAGCTTCATTTTGTAACATCAAATCCTCTAATTTTTCATCATCATTTCCAATTTATTCCAATCCATTTCTTTCGTTCCAGACATATTTATACAGAAGATTTAATATGATTTTTTAGATCAGACTTATGAATTTTTTTGTATTTACTGAATTACTTGTATTAGAAAATCCATTACTTCAGCACTTGAATATGCATTATTTTCTCGTAGCTGTTAGGAACTCTTCACTTCTGTGAAGCTCAGCGATATAGCCATCAAAGTGACACAGTCAAGTCCTGTTTCATAGTCCAGACCATCATAAGACATGGTATTTTTCTCACTATCACTAAAACCAAGATATTCTGGTAATGATTTATTTTTCACCCAAACCCGAGAAACTTTTGATGCTTTTCCCAAATTTTAGCAATATAATCTAATATAAACTGTGCTGATGCTGTGTTGATCATTGTCTCCCACACTTTCTTTGTGAATTTATCTGTTAAAAAATACATCAACTACTTTGTCTTTTTAGTCCCAAAAAAATTACCTATATCAATTATTTTGTTATATAACAACTTCCAATTCAGCAAATTTGCTTTATAAGATCCCAGTTTTCTATTATCGTTTTCCAACAATAATTGTCAAAGAGTAAACAGCATGTCATCTTTTTCCAACATCCCACAATGCCTCAACAAAAGATTTTATTTTCCATATTTAAAAAATCTTATTTTTACTCCAAAAGCTTTTATACTTCCAGTGCAGCTATAATTTTACTTTTATTAAACTCAATTTTCTATTACTAATTTTCCAATTGTAATAATTGTCAAAGGAGTAAACAGCATAAACATCTCTTTTTTCCAAATATCCCATACAATGCCTTAAGTACTGTTATCCTTATTTTCTCCTAATATTTTTATAAAAAATCTTTATTTTACCCAAAAGCTTTTTATACTTCACAGTGTAGCTAATTTCGCTTTATTAAATCCCAGTTTCATAACAAAACCTCATTGTTATTGCAGTCCTCCTATCGCTAACATATATGGATTCATTGTAAACTCATTGCATTTTCAACGCACTCATTCCTTGACGACTTCATGCATAACTAACATACCAGTGAAAGCACTTACAAAGGAATTAATACTCTTTCCACTTGACAATAAAAATTCATTACTTTCCAATCAACATCATATTATTTCTCCAAAACATTAGATATATTTTCTGCCCATTTAGTAAATGTCCCATCTTTGAAGCCTTGCATTGTGCGACAAATGGAATAACTTTATCTAAGAATTTGAAATGGAGAGCCAACTATATCACTAAATTCATTAACTCCTGCAAGAGTTGAAAGTGCTGATTTAGTTGTTCATAGTTGATAATCCTCCCTTGAATGTTTTAGCTGTTTTTCCATTGCTCCACCAAAACGAGAGTCCATCATTTCAACAAAGTCTTATTTAAATAACTCTAAGTGTCGTTGACTTGGTTCTTATTATTAAAAAATTCTAAGCCTTTACTTCTTTTACCAAATTCAGCAATCATATTCTGCAATTCCAAATTCTTTTTAATCTTTCAAGTTCTCCAGTTCTGCATCAGCAATAGCTTCAATCGCTTGATCAAAACTTTTCCCATCTCAGCTTTCATATCTCCGAATCATTTCAAGGTAAGCCCCCATAGTTGTTTTAAACTCTCATTCCTTCAATTCCATAAGACTGTAATTGTCATCCCACTAACTACTTCATCTGTTTCAAATGGAGTTTTATTAGCAAATCTATCAGCCTAAGCTAGTTTTCTTTTCTTGCCATGTTCGAATCTCAAACAGTTTCAAGTGTATTTATACTGTTCAATATTTCCAGCAATCATCAATATGGTTTATTAAAGCCTGCTACACGTTGCAGCTTTATTCTTTTAAAATACTAAAAATATTCTGTTTTTGCTATTTTGAAATTGTTGTTGGCATACTGCTAAAATTTCCTTAAACTCCTACGAAGGATATAAATCATTTAATTTTTGAAATAGCAGGTGTTATGGTTATTTTAGCTTTCATAGAGCATTAAAAGTTGTAATTAATTTTTTTATTTTTAAAAGCAACTAAACTTTGTTTACTGAACCAATAGTGCTTTTTTAGACTTCAAATGCTGAACTAACACTATTTTCTTTAAATTTGACATATTATTTCACCTAATTTGAGAACTAATTTGATTCAAAGAAGCTTGTCCATTTCCTGCCAACTTAAAACCAATGATAACTGCTCTAACATCACTAACCCCTTTCTAATTTTATTTTTCTTTTACATAATCATAAGTTTAATTGTAAAGCATATATTCTTCATAACATAGATCTTCAAGGCTTTTTTATAATATGGAATCTTAGATTCAGCAACAATCTTCCTTGTTTAATCTCTTCCTTATTTTCTCCAAAGTTTTTAATGAATAAAAAGGGTGTTTGTTGAAATCTGTTATAATCACTGTAATAGTTTTAAGTTTTGATCTATATTGGTGGGTTCTATGGCCCCTACTCAGCTGAGTTGAGCTTATAAAGTTTTAATATTTTTTACCCATTACACCATTCTTTCTGACGAGTTTAAAATGTATCTGTCGAGACTCTCCAATTCTAAAATACTTCTATTGTTTTAAAATCTTCTCGGTTATCATCAAATTAAATTTAAAGCTCCTAAACCTATTTAAAAGTTATATTTGATATATTCTTATCCTCTATTTTTTAGAATTTCGTTTAATTTTGTTGCTCTGTTTTGTTTATTTATTTCCATTAATTCACATTTCCTCCTTACCTGCACATACAAGCTTAAATTCTCTTGAATCAGATTCTCCATCATTAGGTAATTCCCCTTTATATTAACCCCACTTTTATACACCTCTGCTATATTTTAGCAGAGTTGTTCAAAATACCCTGACCCAGGGTTATTCCATTTTCTGTAGCCATCTGTTATTTTTTTCATCTTCTGTTCCAGTTGGGATGAAGCATGTTATTTTATTTGAGTCAGGTGAATATTATTCTTCTTTCCCATAAATACTTTTTATCAGACTGTTTATATGGATCCCCAGGCGCCCAACATTCAAACTTCCATTCCTTAAAAGTATAGCCATTGAAAATAAGTTTTTTACTAATCAACCATTATTTATTCCTCCATCCTTATTAGTTTTTACCAATGTTAAATCCATAATATCCCCAGTTTCTAATTTTAAAAAGCACTCTTTTGTCTAATTTAAGCCTCTTCTGTTGCAGTTTGATTAACTGATAAACCACATATTGATATTTCCTATTTTTCTTTTGCAAGTAACTTATTAGCCCTATTTTCCCATAACATTAGTCAATGTTTTCTATAAAGGTACAACCTTTCTTCATCTTGTAAACCTTTTAATCATTGCTTTTCTAAATTCTCATTACCACAATACAGTCTATTGCAGGTCATCTAAATAAGTTCCATCTGCTGATTTTCCACCATTGGCTGTTATATAACCTTCTGATGTCTTTTTCTCTACAAATGTATTATTTTTGTGTTCATTTTTAGCTTAATTCAGTGTCCGTTACCCTTGTAACTCTATCATTGAACTTGGTATCCTGCTCTTTGTTATAACTACTCCTGCATAAGCAGCTGCCTTATACTCCTTATCAGTTCATCCATAAATTCCAAATAGGTGCAATTCTATCTGACTTTAATGTATCAGCTAATGGATAAGCTTTGACTTTCTGTTATAGTAGATTCTTCTATTTTCAGCGTTAAAAAGAACTTACAGCTTTCATTGTTTCAACACTATCAAATGTTGTTATAAGGGCATACCACTCTTTGTCTAAGTTTTCATTCTCAGTACTCTCCTTTCCAACTTATCTTCTATCTTTTCTTGCCCACTTCACAGTAATTCCAACAACTCCAAAGAAATCAGGTTTTAAAATATTACCATCTCCATCTCTTTTGTCCTAGAAACTTCTCCACTACTTTATATACTTTTGAATTATTCCCAAAATCATTAGCAAACTATCTTTTGAGTCCATATAATATTTAAAATCTGCATTCTTATCATTTGTAACTATAAGAGTTTTTATTTAATGAAGCAATTGTCAAATTCAATTCTTGTTCTAATCACTACTATCGGTTCTCTATATACTCCCATTATTCTCCTCGCTATTCTGCTATTTTATTATTTACCAATAATTCTATTTCTTTTATTAATTCAAGTTCTTCTCTTTCGTTACTTCATATATTCAAAAACTATACTCAAAAGTACAACGATACCTCATACCTGAATTAATTGGGATCATTTAACGATTTTATTTCACTACTTTACTACATCTAGTCATCCAATCCATTTATCTCTCTGCATTACTGAAAGTGATCAATTCCTCTCAGTCCAATCGCACTTTTCTACGCTCTCTTTGAGCTTTCCAGAATACATGTCAAACTGAAGTCTCGCTATTATCCCATATCAGCTGTTTCCAAGATATTTTTCATCTTGCTTTATATATATTCTCTCTGTGAATATCCTCCAAAATCAGCACTCATTTATATTTAACGACCTGGCAAGTAGCGTAAGGCTTTTTAGGAACCCTTTGTAGTAGTAAAAGCTGGTAGCACTCTGAATGTGCTCATTTCTATTGAGCAACTAATTATAATTTTAATCATCTTTTGTACTCCTCCTTTACATAGCTTTTATGCATCAGCTAGATAATCAAAGTCAGTTATTCTCACTATCTTAAATTTTTCTATCCTCTAAACAGCTAGCGTCCTCTTTAGTCTCTCTTTGTAAACAATTCCATATCTTTAAAGCATGCACCTTGACCTGAGGATAATATTTCAAAGCATCAGATGAAACAGGTACATACATTCCCCTTTACAATCTTTCTCTCTCATCAGCTACACATTTCCTTTTCCATCTTCCTTCAACACCTGAAATAATCCCTTTATATCTGTTTTGGTGCCTACTTAATAAACAATATCATCCATCTTTATAATCATCCTTAAAACTCCGATAAACATTCCATAGTCCCATTTTCATTTACTATTTGATACCGAATTGATTTTTATTAAAAATCTGTTATCTATAAGTGGCTGGTATTAGCCTGTCCATTTTTTGTTTTTATTTTTGAAAGTTTTTGGATTATTTGAGTTGCCCAAGTCTGAGCTGTAGCAATACTTTGAATTACTAAACCTCTTATAGTTTCTCCTACCTCATAAGTGCAGGTTTACCTTTATACTCCTTTTTGCAACATCAGCAACAGCTGTATTGCTGTTGCCCATATATTCTTTATTACTATCCAAAGCATTTCTCATGAATGGACGAGCAGGCATGCTAGAAGTTCCAAACTCATTATATATTGTATATCTCAAGGATACTCTGTTTTTCCATCTTCCTGTTGCTTTTATCAATAGCTAATATTCCAATTTCTACAGTATGTTTACTTTAAATATCCCATTTCTTGGCAAATTTCTACAATTGTCATATTTCTATAACTCCAAAATAAATCTCTACCCTCTTTACAAATTGTCTGACTGTTCTATTTTTATTTAAAAGTATAATTTATTCCTCTTATTCCATAGCTCTTAACTTCTTCAGCATTAGAAAGTTCTTCCTTTATTGTTGAGCAGATGAACATTAATAGATTTTCAGGTAATTCATCATAGCCAGCCATATATTCTATTTCTACATAAGAATCTGTTGTTATAATTTCACCAAACATTACTTTTCTATTTTACAAAACCAAAAAGGGAGCTTTTACACCCACTTTTTAGCGTTCAATACCCTTTCAATTTCTCTTTCTAGGTAAGAATACATACTTTTATTAAGTCCACTAACTCAAACTTGTTATTTGCCCTTTACAAGCTCATAACCCATTACTTCTATTTTTATTGTTGCATTGATATAAAAATCTTAGAAGCTTTTCATCTTCAATGTCTCAGGAGCATTTTAGCACTTCTAAAACTCATATTTAACACCACTCTCTCTCGTTAGAACTTTAAGAGGGAATAATCCTCTAAATTATGCTCTTCAATTTCTAAAACATTCTCAGGTAATTGAACTCCTAAACTCTACACCTTTTTCCATGTAGTATTTTGTATACCCTTTTAGAGGTTACTTTATCTTCTAATCTCATTGTCATAGCATTAGTTTTTGAATTCTATTACTGCATGTGTTAAATCTGCAAATACCCAACTCATTTCATTGGCTGTTGCTGTAGTAATTCCTTTTAATCCTGCATTTTGAAGTAATTGAAAACAACTGGTCTAGCTCATTAAAGTTCTTGCATTTCCATTGTTTAAGCCAGTAACATAGAAATCTTTTGTTTATTTTTAATTTAGCTATCCCCTGCCCAAGTTTCAGAAGTCATGATACCACTTTTGCATTTCTTGCTAACTTCTCATCTAGTGCATAGTAAGCACTTCATTAATGAATCAACAAATGTTGTGTCATCAGTTGTATCTATTTCACTTTTGTGTTACTTTGTTATCTTTAAAAATTCCAGTAGGCATATTTGTCCCTGTTCCATTAAAATAATGCATCTGCTAATCTTAAAGATAAAGCATATCTCAACTCTTTATTAAGAAATTAGCATATCCTCACAAAAGTTGGTAGGCAAGACTTTGTTAGTTACTTTTGGCATTGCATACAATGAATGTAATGCTATAACTACATGGTCAATCTGAGATACAGATAGTTTCTTCTCTGTCTGCTTCCTCTCCTATCCAACCAGTTTCTGGTAAACCTGCAACTCTCTCTTGGAATTGTTAAACTTCCATCTGTTATTGGAATAAACTTTATATCTCCAAGTGCTGAATTTTTGCTCAACTAATCTTCAAGTATTGTATTTACATACCGTGTTTTAATAGCTTTTGATGTATTAGTTGTATTAGCAGGATCTCATTGAAAAATTTAATTTCAGTTGTTGAATTAAAAACAGTTTCTGTTGCTTTCCATTCTTTTCAACTTTTGTATCATTGCACTAAATTGTTCAGCAACTGTAACTCTGCTGGAGTAGCTTTTAAAAGTCTGCTTTTTAATCCTTTTAATAACTTCATTAAACTCATGTCATTTGCTTTTTCAATTTCAGCTTTAAATTCTCCATTTAACTCAGTTTTAATTTCTCAAACTTTTGAATTAATTTCATTGAATTTAGGGTAAAATCTTGATTCTTCTGGTGTTCCAGCTTCCAATAACTCAGTTTTAAAGTTTCGCTAATAATCCAGCTTTCATTAATAATTTTAATTGTTCCTCATCCATTTGTCTCCATCTCCATTTTCTTATTAAATACCTTGTTACTTTTACTTCCTTTACTGCCCCTTGGTGTTAAACTCCCTCATGAGCTTCAAACTTATTTATATCTATGTACATACTTACCATTTTCACTATATTCTTTATAATCCACAATGTCTCAACCACCGACATTCTCAAAAGGTAGTTTCCATTTCCTTTTCCATAAGTGAACATAATTTCTACAGCTCAGGATCTATATAATTACCATTATCATCTTTGACTAAAATGAAATTCTCCCATAACTTCAAACCCTTTTTCTGTTTCTTCTCCTACTAATTCTCCCAACTGGTAAAGTTCCCGTAATGATTGTACAAAAGAAGTAAAGTTTTCCCATTATTCCCTTGCATACTCTTTAAATCTACACCTTTGCAAGACTATCATTTTGCATATTTACAAGTATTCCTGTGAATCTTCCTGTGCTCTTTCTTCTTCTTTAAACTTTCAATTTGCAAGCTAAAAATTTAATGTTTCATCAGAAAAATTAATCTTTCTTCTTTATTCTCTTTGACATTTCTACTCCTTTTTATCTAAAAATAAATACTAAACAACTGCATCTCACAATTTCAGAAACAGGTAAAGTATCTTGGTGTGGTAGTCAGCTTCCACACCATCTTTTTAACTTCCACTTTAGAATTTATATCCACCCACCTTTATTACTTATAGCTTTATGGGTGGTCTGTATGTTTCCCACCAACATGTATCCAGCACTTTTTCTTCATCACCTCCTTGGCAGTTTCATAACTTGTTGCATTACATGCTCTTACTTTAGTCCTAGTTCTTGCTATTGTGCTAGCCCTTTGTCTCCCTGTCATTCCATTAATATTTTTACCAGTTCTTTACTCATCATTATGTGACAAACCTTTCTTCTTGCCCAGTAGTAATTATTTTATTTAAAATATTTTTGTTGTTACTAGTCATCTTTAGTTGCTTGTTTTCCAGCATTTTTGTATTCCAATTTTTAAAAATAACTCTAATACCTTTTATAGGGCTTTTAGGTTTTATTACTTTGTAGATGTTTTTGAAAGTCTCCTTAAAAGACTCCTCGAACGTATATAGATAAATCACTCTAAGCCCACTTTTTAAACTTTTCAAAAAGCTCACTCATAATCAATATTTATTATCATTTTACATCATAAGATCTTTTGAATTATCTGCAATTACTTTATCCCTAGTCTCAATGAATATTTCTTTTCTATAATTTTCTCTATTCCTCGTAATTGACTCTTCTTTCAGTGCCCTTAATTGCGTTTTATATTTTTGAACTCCTTTTCATACATCCCTCAGCCTTTTTCACCTTCTGTTGTTGTTGGTTCTGTAATTTCTTCGAGTGTCATATCTCCACCATTTATAAGCAAAACATCTCCCTTTTTAATTGTTCTAAACTTAAATCAGTAAGTGATGATATAATTCTTCATATTCATTTATTGTTACTCTATTTTTAATGGTTCTAATTTTTGAATAATATCCCCTATATCATCTTTTTAGCTCATCAGCACCAGAAAGATCATAGTCTACATACTTCCATTTTTAAATAATCACTTATCAAGTAATTAAGCCAATTCCTTTAAATTGTTAAAAATGGAATTACTGCCTCTATACAGTCTTTTTGTGCTTGTTTTCTATTTTGATAAGTTGAATCTCCACCAACTAATTCAATTGAACATCAGCAGCTATAGCTGCTCTTCATGGCTTTCTGTTCAGCTGTACTCCAGTCAGCATCTATAGGAGCTTTTGAAGTGTCCTGATATTTTAGCCCCTGATCCAAGTACTAGAGGACTCACCTGCATTCCTCAGCTCCTGCATAATGTGCTGAATATGTTTCTTTATTTCTTCTCTATCTTCCTTTATCTACTGCACCTTCTGTCTGAAGTATTCCTCCTGGCTTTCCTAAAATTATTTGCCAAGCTCCAGTTCCATTTCCAAGCCTTGAATAAATAAGCTCCAAATATTGCTAATGCGTTCTGTTTGGCTTCTTCCTGACCTATTCCATTTCCACTAACTCCATCAATTATGTTGTTATAGTTTGGAGAACTAAGCCACATATAGTTCTTTAATTCATCTCCAGTTATTGTCTTAGCTGGATTATGCATTCTTATTTCTCTTATCTCTTCTACCTCTCAAAATATACAGTAAAATTATTTGGTGAGTGTATATATAAATCAGGAGCAAGTGAGGGAAACCTTTTATAAGCTCGTAATAAAACTCCAGTTTATTTGAACCTTCTAACCAAACTATTAAATAATCTATGAAATCTTGAATCGATGTATTAGGATTAACTCATTTTAAATAAATTATTCCAAAAATATGATTATCTACTTTTTCTTCCCATCTCCCTGTATAAATCCCTACTCCATGTTTTGCAAGCTCTATCTCTTAATTGCAACATGAAACCAGGTTGTTCCCATATTGTTGATATGTATTCAGCTGCTTCAAAGTTTTTCCCATCTCCAGTCATTACTGAACAATCTTTGAAAAACCAATTTCTAAAAATTTCTAACACCATATACCCACTTCCTTTTTCATATCATTAGAAAATGCGTATCTTGTTGCATCTATCGTATGATTGTTTGAATCACACAAACGAGGTAAAGGATTCCTCTCACGGTCAGTGTCGTAACTCAATCATTTCAAATTCCTTTGATATGTTTGGAGTTCTTTGATCATCACCATAGCTTCCAAATCAGAAAGCCATTTTTTTCACCATATTCAACACTCTCCAGCACCTTGCACCCCATGTACACTGTATATCATATTCCTTCAATTCATCTATAGATTTAGGCTCAGCACCATCACATTACAACCAACTCATCATAACCTTTGAAAGAATATAGTTTGCTAGATTTCTATTTTTAAACCTACCCATAATACTCATCTAGTGCATAAATATACCTTTCTTTTATCATATCCCCATCTTACAAAAAGCTAGTGATCAACTCCATTTCTGAAATTTTTCAAGTCCTGCAATCTCTGAAGCTTTCATTTCTTTATTTCTAAATTAGGAAATGGAACAAGTCCATTGCTCATCGGTTCGCCCATACACACAGTTTATACTTTTGTTTCATCTTTTGCTTCTAACTGCGTTTCAGCTCTTTTATAAACTCTTCAGATATATGAGGATTATCTAGGCATACCGAATGATGTACAAATATATTATTTTCTCTATAAAAGAATAGGTTATACTTTTGCTCACCCAGTTGTGCTCATCTTTAGGTGGATTATATGAAAAGTGAAGCCTTTATATGCAAGCCCTTCTAACCTTACCTCTAACATTGACTTAAAACTGTTTCAACTTCATCTTCATTCTTAAACTCTGCAAGTTCTTCAAACCAGTAGCGAGCAATAGGAAATTGAGTTTCTTTATAGATTTTACTTTTTGTGGGTCATCTACTCCCCATAAATATAAATTTATTACCCCTTTCTTTGTAGATACTCGAGTGGACTAAGTTTATATTCAAAATATTCCTCTACTCCTAGAAATTTAATAGTCCATTTAATTTGTTCATACACTGATTTTCTAAGATTTTCTCCTACTTTTCTAAAGCAAATCGTGTTGACTGGATACTGCATCAAATCAACAACTCATCAAAGCAATATTAGTTGATTTTGCTGAACCTCTTCCACCTTTGCAAACTAAACGAGTGTATTGATGCATTTTCCAGGCTGAATAAAGTGGTAAAATTTAGGAGCTAATAAGTCTGATATTTCAGTTGCTTTCTCTTCTTTGATATCATCAACTATTAACACCCCTCTTTCTTCTTCCTCAGCTCTGTTGTTTTTCCTTCTTTCCTTTTCTCTTTTTATCCATTTTTCCAAGACATGGTACATCTTTAATCAGCGAATCAGCAACTTTTGGATCAAACTCAATGCTATGAGGTTTTCAATGATATTTAAAAGCATTTTCTATGTGCTTCATCTAAGATTTCACCCATATCATCAACTGATAATCTCTTTAACTCTCTCTTGCTTCTTCAAACTCTTCTTTATTTTCTTTTATCCACCTGTAAACAGTGCCTTTACTTTTATTTTAAAGCACTAGCTATTTCATCACTACTTTTATTATCTGCATACATCTTTTAGCTGTATGACTTTCAACTTCACAAAGACACTCCACATTTTTATTTTACTACAAAAATACTCTGCTTTTTCTGATAGAATCTCCCTTTGCTTCCAAAAATATGCAAAATGGAGTGTTTTATTCTTGCCATTTTAATTACTCCTTTATCTCTATTTCTTTAAATCTTAGTTCAAGAGTAATTGTTGTAAAATTTGTACAAAGATTATAAAAATTGAATAAAAGACACACCATATGATGTGCCTTTAAAAGGGTTTTAATTTTTCTTTAGATATTCAATTAATGCTCTTCCATAATATTTCAGTCAATTTTCACTCTTGATATTCTTGACCTCCATCCTTTGAAAAGCCTGGGACTCAATTCTAAAAGTGTCTGTTAAGTTTCTTTTACTTACATCTAACTCTTTTCTCCCAGCCCCTTCCCTTGCTCCACCAGATGCCATAATTCTCTCCTTTATTTTAATTTAATCCATCTAACTAAATTATAAATACATAATACTAATATGATTATAGCCAATACCAAATTTTTAAAACATTCACTCAATATAAGTGCTGATACTAATATTGATAATGTTAAAATTGAAATATTTTTCATTGATTCAATGAGCATTGATATAATATATAGCAGGGAGGTTGTTATCCCTCAACTGCTTAGCTATTACTCTATGATTATCTTTATTAGCTCACAACAACGACCAGAAGTTCGAGTATTAAGATTATCATTTGTAGTAGCTCTTTTTATTTAATTTTTCCTCCTCTTTTGGCTTTTTCTGCTTTTTACTCATCTTTTTCACCTCCTTATGTATTTATTATACATCATATCTTTTGATTTTTGCAAGTGTTTTTCAAAAATATATATATGAAGTGCTCCTTTGAAAATAGAGTATTTGAACCTTTTAGAATAGACTATATTGTAAATCTTTTTATTTGAGAGAACTTTATATGTGCTTTCTTTTCTAATAGCTCTAAACTTTCCAAATCAATCTGCCATGTATATCTTTGAAGTTTTATGCATCTATAACCCAATGTGCCTGTTTTACAATAATTGTATATTGTACTTATTGAAACATTAAGTCTGTTAGATGCTTGTAGCTACACTCCCATATTTCTTAGCCATTTTCTCTCCTCCTAGTAGTATTTCTCTCAATTATATTAACATATTTTATTTTTAATTAATAATATAAAAAGTATCATAGATAAAAAGGACATTAAAGTCCTTTTTCAATATATTAGTTTCTAATCTTTATCATCAAAAATATTCTTTATATTCATCAAAAAGTTCTTGAGTTCTCTCTCTTGAGCTATCAAATTAGAATCTGTTTCTACTCTTTTCTAAATTTTTAATGCTATTCCATAGTTCAGCATCTCTTTGTATAACTTTTCCATTACTGATAAAAATAAATCTCTATTTTCATAGTATTCATTAGATAAACACTTCATCTTTCATTTTCTACCACCTCCTGTCAGGTCTCTCAATCAAGTTTTGTTACAATAATTTTTAAAGCTATTCCTTCCTGCAATTTTAATTTTAATTTTTGCACACCCTTCCTCTGTTTTAAAAATCTTATTGTTTTCACCACTCATATTTCTCCTTTTCATCTCAAACAATATTACAACATTTGTTGTAATAGTTGTCAAGAAATATTTTTATAAAATAGAAAAGGACAGGTTAAACTGCACTCATTCTTTAAAAACTATTTTTATAGTCCCTAAATCAAATTCTACTCCACTTTAGTTTTATATACTGCTCCTCCTGTTATTTTAGCAGGAATTTTATAAATTATGTAGTCTTTTAATCTTCTAAATCTATTAACATAGCTTTTTAGGAGTTGCTTTCATTTTAGGCTTTATATTTCTACTCATCACCACTAAGCTTCCATTAAAAATATCTAAAACAATATCTGAAAAATATTTTGTTACAGTAATGAAATGGAAATTCTACCTGCCAACAACTATCTAACATTTCACTAGAAAAATAACCTTTAATTTAAAAATATTACTTGCACTTTACTATAAATAACATTTCTTGGTTCAGTAGAATTATTATTAGATTTCTTACCTAAATCACACATATAACCCTTTAATTCAAAATAATAATGCTTGTTTATTTCTTCCTTCTTTTTAAAAATTAGCCATCCAAAAATACAATTTCTATATAACCCCAAAATCTTTGTATAAAAGTACTTTTTAAAGAGTGTTTTGTTATAAATACTCCAAAATGATATCATTAGTAGAAAGAGGTTTTCAATTTTTCTTTTTCTTTTCAAATTCACTCTACTGAAACTGATGTTTCCCTTAGAACTAAAAATATAATTATATCTTTAGGAATCTCTTCCTTCTGATAATTCATATATGCTATTGCTTACATCCATTCTTTAGAAAACATTATTCTCTATCATTCTCTCTACTAATTCTATTTTTCCCACTCTTTTTAATCCATATTCTTCAAGAATAATTCATCTACACTTTAGATAAAAGTATTATTTGATGATTTGCTTTTGTAAAAATTTTCTCTAATCATATTTTCATGTAATTCTTTACAATTTAAAAATTCCATAGTTATAAAAGAAATATTGAGGATAGTCTTCTTTTTCTTTGATACTTTTCTTCCATCTGCCCAACTCTAAAAAGACAGTTTGTCCCACATAACTAAATTTTGAATTTCTTCTGTTTTAATAATAAAATCACAAGCTATTCTTTTGATTTTCTTTTTCCCGCAACCTTAAAAATATAAAAAGGAATAGTACTGCTCCAACAAATAAAATCATACATTTATCCTCCTAATAAAATGTTATTTATGTATATTATACACTTAATTTTAAAAATATAACTCAAATTTTTATTTATTAATAAAAACTTAGAAATTTCTAGGACTTTTAATATTATTTTCATTTTTTTCTAATGCTTTAGATTTTATTATATGTACTCTTTGTCTTGATATTTGAAGTTTTTAGCTACTTCTTCACCAGTATACCCATCAAAAACAAGTATCTTATAACCTCTCTCTTGAATAGTAACAACATGTTAATAATTCTTCTATAAGAACTCTTTCTAACTCTATCATCACTCTCATTTTCATCTTTTATTTCTAAATTTTCTAAACTTGAAAAATATAATCTTTCTTTCTCACCTTTGACTGACTCAATAATATACTGTGGAACCTATACCTCTTTATCTATATATTTCCTTATCTTTGCTTCAATATGAAAATATAGATGTGTCATAAACTTTGTATTATAGCTTTCATCAAAAGTCTTTATAGCTTGATAGATTCCAAGCATTCTTCCTGAAATCCATCATCTGTGTTACCCCATTTATGATTGATCTTTCTAACAGTATTCAAGTACCTTCACTAGCTTTTCAGTAGCTCACTATTGCCTTTTTGCTTCTCTCTTATAAGTTCTAAAACTCTTGACTTTCCACTTTTTATCCTTATAAAGCTAACTTACTTTCTAACAATTCCTTTTCCTTCAGCAACTTTTTATAATATTTCTTAGTTCCACCTGCCTCCCGCTATTTCATTTTGTCTTGTCTCAATTCTGCTTGTGTTTTCTTTAAAAGTCTTTAACTTTAGAATTTAATAACCACTTTCAGCTTTAAGTAATCCAAGTTCTCCATTTAAGTCATCTCTCTTTAAAAATATTTATCTTCAAAGTTATCTCGTCAATTCTAGCTCTTTTAAAATTATCCAACAATACCTCTAAAATAGCTCATTTCTTTCATCATTAAGATCATAATTTATTGCATAACGTTACCTATGTTATCTCCAACTACTACATAAGTCATCATTTTATCTTTTATTTATGTAAAATTCCTGCTTTTTCATGAGCATCATAAGCTGCGTGCAGATATACTCAGTTCCTTTGAAATTCTGCTTTTAAACTTGTTTCTAACCCTTCTATCTTATCTTCATTTTGCTTTTTCCAGATATCCCAAGTTCTGTCCTCACAATATTTGCTTTATGCACTCTTTGAAGCTATATCTCATCAAAAGCATGTCTTGTTATATTTATTTTTCATTTATCTTCCTCCCAATCTTCTGTAATTTTTTTCAATAGTAACTAACATTGCCCAACTCTTTCCAACCATCTCTTTTTAATTTTTGCAACTTACCTATTATAGTTTGAGTCCCTTCTCTATTTTTAATTCTATTCTTTTTCCTAATCCAACTGCTTTATCTTGTGTCCATGATATTTCTTCAAGTCTGTCATATGTTATTGTTATAATAATAGAATCTAAAATAACTATATAATTATTTATCATTCTTCTTATAAATTTTTAGTGTTCTTTTTATTCATTAAATACCTTTCAACTAATCTTTTAACACATTCCAATGCTTCTATTTTACATTTATTTTTCATATTCTTCCATTCCATTATCAATTCAGTTCCTTACTCTTCCTCCCAATCAGCTATTTCTTCCACATCAGAATATGAATAATTATGACAATTAGGAACATTCCATAATCTCAGTATCGTGTATACTTAAATCATCTCCAGAAGTATCTTTTATTTTTATCTAACTTGAATAATATACCCCTTCTTAGTCCCTACTTCTCTCCACATTTCTTACATTTCCACATCTTCACCCTCCAAATTAAGTTTTTCAATTTTCTTTTCTCCTAGCCACTCTACTATTTCTTCAAGAATATAAATTAACTTACTGCACTCTTGAATATTCATGTTATTCTCTGTTTTCCTTTTCCTAAGTACTCTTCAATAAAGTCTTGTTTGTCTTTTCATAATAAACTTTATTGTATAAAAGTGTTAAATCTACTTTTTGCTTATCAGTTGCATAATTATTTATTAATCTTTCTAGTATTTTGATAAGAACCCTCAGCTTGTTTAGAGCTGAGATCCTTAGATGTATTCTTGTTAAATTTACTATTTAAAAAGAGTTCTATAAGTTTTCATCTTTTAGATTTAATTTATTTTTTAGAATATGTATATATTTAATTTGCCCGTTCTTTATCTTCTCCATTTCTCTCCTCAATTACGCTCGTAATAGATAGTGGAACACTTACCATTTTCCCAGTTTTATCTTTTATAATAAGCCTCAACATAAGTACTTGATTTACTAGGTGTGTATGACTCTTTATTATTTTTACTCCTCAAGTAATGTTTCATTACCATTTCATTTGCACAGCTTCTAACTCCAACACTCTTGAAGCCTTTCTAAATTACCATTCTTGTCTTTTTCTTTTCAACAACAAGTCTATTAATTTTTTTCCAACTCTTGCTGTTCTATTAGTTGTTAGTTTAGAAATATAATCTTTACCTTCGCTATTCCACTATGTACAGTGTCATCAAAGAATCTATTATTCTATGTCCAATTATTATAGATAAATTCACCATCACTTGTTGTAAAAGCATGGCTTCTGTGTCTCTTTATTCCATATAATCTTCTTTAATTTAAATGGCTTCAAACTTCTAAAAATTTCTAATTTAGTATTTTTCAATATTTCAGCAAGTTTTTCTGACTTTTATTAAAGTTTTCTTACTGTTTCATCTACAACTCCTTTATACTTTTTATTTTTCTTTTCTTTTAGCTTCCTTATTTTTCTTCTTCTAAAAATTGCTTTCTTAGTGCCTCTTTTCTTCAGCTGTTAGATTTTTTAATATCCATAACTCCTCCTATTTAAATTTTGTAGTTTTTCTTCTAGTAGTCTCTTTCCTGAAAGAAATTAAATGTAAATTGTCCACAATTTTCAGCATAAATTTTTATACTCATATTGTTTTAACTCCTCCAATCTTACAAACTCTTCATAGCCTGTTAATACATCTTCCAATACTGCATAAACTCCATTATTATATTTGTATAAGTAAACTATTCCATCAATTATATATAAATCTTTAAATCCTATATTTAGTCCTTTAATCTTTTAAAGTCAATAATTTCAAATTCTACATCTGTTGTTTTAAATTGATTTTTAAGTTTTTAATCTGTTTTTCTTTAAAAACTTTTAATTGACTGCTATTCATCTCTGAATCAAAATCAAATGCCCAACCTCCAAATCAGTTCCAACTCCATTTACAGAATAGAAGCAACTAACTCCAGTATCTATATTTTTTATTTCTATTAAAAAAATATTTTTATGTCTACAGTCGTAACCTATGTTAAACCCAGCTACCAATAAAGCTACTGACAATCCCTATTAAAGCCCATGCGCTTATAATCCCTCCTTATCAAATCTTGCCCATAAATAACTTTTTGATTTCTTTTTGATCATTTATAACTCAATCTGACCAATACTTTGAATTTACATTCATCACTTTATACTTTCATCTTGTGTGCCTCCAACTTGCTATGATACACCTTTTACAATATCACCCTTTCTAACTTCCACATTTGAACCTCCTTGATTGTTGAGCAACAATTAATATAGAAGTCACAACAACTGCTAGTATTTTTCTCATATTATTCTTCCCTGTGCTATTTTGAACACCATGTTCAATCAACACCAATATTAATTAAAATCTTTTATTTATGGTTATAATCTTTTTATTTCTCTAGCAGCTTTCCATGCATCTTTCTTTGCACCATAACTCCCTATTAAATGCTTCACATATCCTCTCTCTTTAACCAGCAATTTAGCCAACTGGTTAAGCCCATTATCTACTATTGTTGCTTTTTCTCCATATTCATTTACAAGCTCTTGTTTTGCTATTTCTGTTAATCTGATATCTCTCATTTTTCCCTCCATATTAATAGTTAATCACACATTGTTACAGCTGCTTTATTTTCTATCTCAGTGTCAATTTACTCATTAGTAGATACATTATTAGCTGAAATATGTCCAGTTAATGTAAGTAGATTTGCTAGTTGTCTTGTTGATCCTCTAACTGTTAAATTAATATAGCTAATCATTTCTTGAAGCTCTTTTTCATTGTATAAACTCAATTTCATTCTTTAAGAATTTTTAACTATTTTACTCACATCATCTATATTTAATTCTCTTAAAGTCATATTTATTACAGCTCTTTGAATAAAGGTATTCATAGCCTTTGTTTCAGAATAAATTTTACTCTTTAATGCTTCTGTTCCAGCTATTATTATCCCAACACCAGTCTGATCTGCAATACTACGAACTATATCAATTATAGCTGGTCTTTTATGTTCACCCTTCATCAATAACTATAATTGTCTCAGTAAACCTTTACACTATCCCTTTATTCTTTGTTTAATAGATCTCAGTATTATTCCATTTGCATCTATTCTTAACCTCTGGCTCATTTTTTATAAGTCCCACTACTGTTAGTCTCAGTTTCTGCGTTACAAATAAAGCTCTCCCTTTATATTGCTTTGCCCACTCCATTGAAAAGCATGAGTTTTTCCTATCCCAGCACGTCCATAGATGTGCTTTATTTTTGCTGAGTCTATTGTTTGAGCCATTACATCTGAGCCAACATAATTTTCTATAACCTCAGCCGCATATTCTTTCTTTACTTCTGTATCAACTGAGAAATCTATTCTTCTCATTTTCTTTTATGCCTTTCTAGGAATGCTCAACTCCTTTTCAGTTAAAGTTTTAATCATCTCCTGTATATGTCCCTCTATACCTGAAAGTGTACTACTCCTATATTCATAGCTTTTGATATCTCGTATAACTTATGTTATTTTCTTCAGCAACTTTTTCTAAATCTTCTATTATTTTCTTCATTTAATACCCTCACTAATCTATTTCAACATATAAACCATTACCAATATACTGCTTTTTCTTTTTCCTGTCTCTATCCCTCAATTACTTCTATAACTTCAGCTTTGCTACACTCTTCATTGTTAAAATATTGCTATCATCTCTCATTGCTACTGTTAAATCAAGCATCTTTTCTCCATATTCTTTGATCTTTTTCTTTCTATAGTTATTGATTTTAATTCCAGTAATATCGTTAAATCCAACAGGTCAAGTTTTCTAGCTTTACATAAAAACCTCCTGTGTTCAAGTAAACATAGAGTCTCACTTAAATTATGTGGATCATATTTAATTCTTTACACGCCCTAGTTTGATGATAATCACAATGCTTCATGTTCATAGGTATTTCCCATAAAAAGTAATTCCGTTTTGTTGTACTGTCTTCATCTCTCTCACATAAGAATAATCTCTCAACTTTTCATCACTAAGCATTACTCTATTTTCAACTGGATACTCTTCATTGAAGACTTCCAAAGGAGTATGATTTTCCATTCCTCTTCCTCTATGTGCTTTCATTCCTCCTGCTCTTCTTATTTCATAGAATAAATGATTTTTTATAATCTATATATTTTGCCAGTTCCATTTCTACATGTTCTTCTTCTAATAATGCTCCCCTATGCCATTTTTAATTTGTGCAAAAGTCTTCATATGTTCAGGTCTTTCAAGAATATTCCCACCCAAATAAGTTCCAAAACATTTTTAGAAAAATTTTCTTTTAAACTCTGAAATATCTTTCTATTTCTTTAGCTTGAGCATTATAAGGCTTTTGCATGTGTTACCTCTATTCCAAGACTTGCATATAGCCCTTCAAGTTCTTCTGTACCTTTTAAGATCTTATTTTTAAAAAGCTTTTACCATTATCTGTATATATTTTCTTAGGTACTCCATACTTTTCGATAGCTCTTTTTAGTGCTATTGCGACTGCTTCTGTATTTTCAGTCCAGGATAAAAGTATAGCCAACAACCATCTCTACTTTTTAAATCTAACCAAGCTTATCAAAGTAGGTCTTCCAAAATCTCTTTGTTTGTTTGCTTTTTCTCTTTTTCCTCTATAACATTGGAAGTCTAGTGTATGTCCATCTGCCATCCATACATCTCCAGCTTTAACATCTTGTAAACCTCTTATTATAAAGGTAGAGTGAGTATCTTTAAATTCTTTTGCCCCCATTCTAGCTCTGTCTTTTTCTAAATTATATTCACATCATTATTTAAGAAATTTCTAAGAGTCCCATAACTAATCAGCATCTATCCCAAACATTTCTACTATTTTCTGCCAAACAACAGTCATTTGAGGTTTATTCTTGCTAAAATAAAGTTTCTTAGTCATTTCTAGCACTTCTTTATTAACTCTTCTTAAACCTTTATTAGCTCCATGTCCAGAAGCAAGTGCTAAGGGATTATCTCTATTTTTCTTATAAATTCCATACCATCTTCTAAGAGTTGGCACTGATAAATTTTTTAAAATCTCCATTTGTTGTGGAAACTCTTCTCTCTGCATTTGCTACAAATTCTTTTTATAATTACATCTTTATTTTCTAGTTTTTCTTCATAAGCCTCCTCTAATTTTATACAAAGTATATATCTTGAATTAGCCACCCTTTTGATTCCAATTAGGTAATTCATCTATATTTTCTAGCTTCATTCTTTTTACTGTCCTAGTCAATATCTTAGCTTTTTGCTCATCAACCATTATTCCTAACCTCTATCTACCTCTTCTTTTCAAATAAAGATTTTTATATACTTTATTCACTTTTTTCTTTACAACCACTCCAGCCTTTGTTTTGTGCCATTTTTAAAGCTGTCGTTCTTGTTCTTCTTAAAGAGTCTTTCTATGTCTTGTAAAGTGTAGTATTTATCCACAAAAAGCCTCCTTTAAAAATATTTTTCCCTATTGCTTCTTCTATTCTTTTTCTGCTTCTAAATCTCTATTAACTGGTATTTCTCCCAATATTCTATGTATTTTGTCTATATCAACTCCCACATTTTTTTGAAAATTGTGTTGCTGTTATTCCTTTTTCTAGCAAAAATTTATTAAAATATTTAAACTTTTTATCTCTGTTTTTTTATATTTTCAGGTGTCTTTTTAAGATTTTCAAAGCTTCTGCTCTAAGTCTGAAGTTCACCATTTTTAAATTTTAATGCTTCGTATTGAGTAAGTTTAAGTGCTTTTAATCATTTGTAGCCAAGAAATTTCACAGTCAACCATTTCTTTCCTTAAATTAAGGATTCTTACTAAATTATCTCTAATTCTGTGTGACTCTTTCTACTGCTTCCATACTCTGCTAACTCCTTTTCTATTCTTGCTATCATTGTCTTAAAACTTTCTTTGTTTTGATAACAATATTCAAGCCATCTTTTTAAGTATTTTTCTTTTCTTCCATTCAATCTCCTTTTATGCTATAATTAGCATATTTGTTTTTGTTGGGACATCAAACTTTGGTTGGAGAGGTGTCCCTATTTTTATAGTATTTATTGCCTGTTCTGTTATAATATTGCCTTAATGCTTTCCACTGTCTTTAAAACCTAAATATTTAACTGCCCCTCTTCATCACCTCTTTAATATATAGTTCTAATGCCAAAGCATGTCTAATATCGTTTATTTGATATTCAACACCCTAAATATTTTTCTGTTGCTTTTTTATTCCATCTTCTTATACTATATTCACAAACATTAAAAATTTTTCCCATCTATCATCTCCTTATCACAATATTTTTGAATATCTCTCGAAAGCTCTTTTAGATATCTTATGAATACTATATATGATTTATCTCCATAAACTATATCTTCAACTTTTAAATTTACTATATCTTTTATTTTAAAGCCTGTTTCCTTAATTATTTCATATATCAACCTTTCTTTCTCAGTAACTGAATTACTTAAAATGTTAAATTGCTCCAATGTCATAAATGTCTTTTTCTAAAAAAATTCACGCTTATAGTTCTTTATACTTACTGTTATATCTAATCCCTAACACTTCTTCAAAAAGAACTCTAAAGCATCTCAAATGAACTGCCCCTACTATTCTTTTTAAAAAGTTTCATATTTTCATCTAAATATCTAACCACATCCCTCTTTTGTAATATCAATAATATCTTTGTCTGTTACTTCTAAAAAGTTTCCTACTATTTGTGTATAAGTCTTTTTGTTGATTCACTGTATCCTCTATAATTCATTTCTGTCTTTAATGTCAATAAATCCAGAAAATACTTATTCATTAGTTCCAAAACACCTCTTTTTAACATCTCTACATCTTCTACTAGCCTATCATGTAGACTAATCAATAGTTTTACATCTTCTTTAATAACTTTCTATATCTGTTAAATATCCTTGAAATGTTTCAAATGAATCAAGTAGATCTCCTATTTCCCCATCTCTTGATTTTATTATGCCAACCATTTGATCAAGCTGAGCTTGTTGTGCTGGAAGTAAAGTAGGAGTTCTTAGGATTAACTCATTCTTTCTATATTTCTTCATTAATTCTCTTACAAATCTTCTGAACTTCTTAGCATTTTCAGTATTAGCTAACATTGTAACTTCATAAAGTCCATCTTCTGTAAAAAGTCTTTTTTCTCTTTTCTTAACAACTCCATTTTCAATACTGTCTACTTTTCTTCAAGTAAGAAAAATTCTTTATTTTTTTAGCTCTGGATTAGTATCAAGTAATTTTTAATCCTCTAACATCTGTGTATCCAATAGCTTTTTGCTAATTCTCCCATTTCAATTTCTATTTCATTATTTTTTTATTGTTACTCCTAGTTTCATTCCATTGTAGGTTATTAAACTTTTATTTTCTTCCATTGCTTCTCCTTTCAATTAGTTTTTTTATTATCATTCAAGCCTTTAAAGTTTTCTATAAGCATTCCCCTTTATTGATTTTTCCTCTTAAAAAGCTATAATTTAATTAAAACTTTGGGAGGTACTTTTATATGTTTAATAACTTTTTCTTTTTCTCTTGATTATCCCGCTTTTACTGATTCAATTTTTTTGCTTATTTTGTTTTCTATACTATAATAATTGGTGTTAAATATTTTTATCTTGCAGTAAAAATTCCAATAAATAAAAATTCTTTTCTTAAAAATAAGTATTATTCTCTGCATTTTTTTCGTGTCCACTGGGGTATTTCTTTTAATCTTTTTCCTAACTCCTCCTTTTATAATGAAGCTATTTTTATTTTTATCTTTGTACCAACTTTATTATTCTTTAAAAACAGAGGTTAATAAAGTATTGTTAAATTATTCTTTAAAAGCTATTGCATTTTGTTATATTCTTAAATTTTTTCCTCAAAAATACAAATTCTTTAAGTATATTCCAAAAGATATTTTTACTTGCAGATTCAAAAAGATGTTTCAATTTTTAGCTATTTAAATTTTTTTAATTAAAGCTATCGTTTCAACTAGCTTATATCTTACAATTATTAAATCTATTATTGTCATGAGTTTAGAAGTCTTATCAAAAGAATCGGAAGAAATGCAAAACAAAATAATCCAAGAACTGACTCAAGAAAAAGAATAATTATTTTTAGCAATGATAATTCTTTGATCCTTTTCTTTACCATTGAAATATTTTTAAATTAGCACTTTCTTCTGTTCCAAAATATAGATAATACTTTATATATTTTTAAAAGGTCTTTATTTTCCATCTTTTCCTCTTTCTAAAAGAGCATCAAAACTTTCTTTCTTAGCTACTTTCCATAATATCTCCCTTTATTTCTTTTTAATTCCTTACCCATACTTATTTGTATATTGATAAGTATGGTATAGGAAATTATCACAATCACAATTAATAATAATTGCATAGTTCCTCCATTCAATCAATTTTTAATTACTATTCAATTAAGCTTTTATAAATTTTCTATAAGCATTCCCCTTTAATTTAGTATAGTGTTTCAATTGCCAATGTCCTGTGTACTTCTGTCCCCCTTTCGTAAATTGTTATATTTTTAATATATATTTTTCTTAAATAGTTTTTAAAAAAATTTATCACAGTTCATTTTTCAATCTGTGATAGAAATGTAAAATATAGAATTGTATCTCCATTCTTTAAAATGGTATAATAAAAATAAGATATATTAATTTTTATTATTAAAATTTTACAATTATTTTTATAAAAACATTTACATTTGTTTTTACATTTTGATTATATATCTATGTTTTTACATTTGTCAAGTTTTTTATTTTTATTTTTGTTATATTTTTTTAAAAAGGTGATTTTTATGTATAATATAGGAGAAAAATTATTTTTTTAAGATAAAATAACTCAAGATGAACTAGCTGATGCCTTAGAAATCTCTAAACAAAGTATCCTTAACTATGAAACTGAAAAAAAGACAAATACCAATAGATGTTCTTTTCCAAAAATAGCAACTTTTTTAAAAATTCCTATTGAAGCTTTTTCTCAGATAATTATGATAATTTTGAAGAAATTAAAAACAATAATACTATTAAGATCCCTATAATATCAAAGGTTTCTGCTGGATTAGGAGTTTATGGAAGAGATGAAATTTTAGATTGGCTTTGAAGTTTCAAAAATCTATAGCTAAAAATGCTACTTTTGCAACTTTTATTGATGGAGACTCTATGGAGCCAAATATACATGATGATGATCTAGTATTAGTAGAAGAAGTTTCTATGCTTGATAGTGGTGAAATAGGTATTTTCTTTTTGAATGATGAAGTATATTGTAAAAAAATTTCAATATAATGAATTTACAAAAGAAATTATTTTTAAAAATCAATTAATCCAAAATATAAGCCAAAAGAAGTTACTTCTGATGATGAATTTAGAATTATAGGTCGTGTGTAGCAGTTTTTGATTATACTATTTATAGATCTAAATCAACTAGTGTACAAATTGTCACTAGTTGATTTTTTTGTTGATAATATTAGTTTTTAACTTTCAAACTATTTTTTTGATAATTAGTTTCTATGTTCTATTTATGAAATTTTACTATTTTTAACTATTTTTATTCTTTTGCACAGCATTATTTTTTTATTTATAAATTTTTTAGATCACGATTTTATGGTATTTTTAATGCTGTGCAATCCATTCTCATTTATTCTCATTTTTTTCACATCATTCACACCGTCAAAAAAATGCTCTCTAAATAAAAATAAGGGTGTTTTATCCCTCTATTGAACGCTTTTTGAAGATTCTCGAAAATTCTTATTTTTTTCTCATAAATGGTGTGAAGTATTATCATTTATTCTCATTTTTTTCACACTCAATTATTAAATTATATTATTAAAAATCACATCATAAATACTTATTTAACTTAGCTATTTATCTATAATTAAGTTTTAATTTTTTTAGATCCTTTTTATAATTATCATATTAAATTACCCCCTACAATTCTTTTTTCAGATAATTTTTGGATATTTTTTTCATCTACTATTATATCATCTGCTTTTTGATAAATCAATATGACAATAACCATTAGGATTTTTTTCAAATAATCTTGATGATATTCTTCTGCTAAATAATATTCTTTTAAAGGTAAAACTTCCACTACAATTTTTTTGAGAATATTTTGTTGTTCTTTTATTTCATTTTTGAATAACAGATTTATCATTTTGATTTACATAATAAATTCCCTGTTCTATATTGTGAACCTCTATCATTTCCTTGTTTATTTACACTTGTTGGATCAATAATTTTTAAAATAATATTTTTAACAAAGTTGAAAGATTAACTTTACTTTGCATCATACTTAACATGCACTGTTTCAGCATGTCCTGAACTATGTAAGTCTTGGTATTTAGGATTTTTAGTTTTTTCCATTTGCATATCCAGAAGTTACATCTATTACACCATAGATTTTTTTCCATATATGCTTCCACACCCCAAAAACAACCTCCCGCTAAATATATTTCATGAATGTTTTTATTAGCATGTTTTTACATTGATGTTTTTCCATACTCATTTTATCATTTTTCATCATATTTTTTTATCATTCATCATATTTTTTTATCATTCATCATGTTATCATCTTTCATCATGTTATCTTTCATTCCTTTGTCATTCATCATCATTTTTAGAAGAAAATAATTTTTTTATTTCTGCTTTTTTTCTAAATGACCTGGAAGAACTTTTTTTCAACTTTTTCCTGATTTATTTAAAAACAGCTGAAGTTGGGTAAACACGAACATTTAACATCTTTGTTAATTCACCTTTTTCATCTAATAAAACTTTTTATATTCTTATAACCCAAAGATTTATACCATTTTTTTAAAAATCTTCTGTTTTCTTTTTCCCCAACTAGCCCAGGAGAAACTACAGTAACAACTTCAAAAATCTTTCTTTTCTTTGCTAAGATTATCTATATCTTCTAATCCAGAAAGACAAATTGGACACCAAGAAGCCCAAAACTTAACATAAGTTGGTTTTTCCATCTTTTCCAAAAGAATAATTCATTCCATTCACATCTTTTAAAGTAACTTTGACAAATCCATCTCTGCCCCAAAAGCTACTGCTCCCATTAATAACATCATAATTCCAAAAACAATTTTTTTAGCCCTTTCATCTGCTAAAACCTCCTTAAATAATTTTTAAAATTTATTAATTTATAAAAAAATAAATGATTTATATTCCAAATTTTATTTTTATAATGTGAGTAAAAATAGTTCATTACTAACTAAATTTTCTTAACGATGGAAAAATTGATATCTCGCTGCAAATTTGACAAACTTACTGACAAGTCAGCTTCAAACAAGTCAAGATTTGCTCGGCCTATTTGCTTCAATTTTTTTCATCTAAAAATTTAGAATGCAAGTTCACTTATTTTTATCACATTTACTAATTGAATGGTATCAAATTATTTTTTTACATTTATAACTATAAAATTCTATAAAAAAATATACTTAATTTATCAGTAAGAAGTAAAATTCTCATAATAATTATTAATAAACCACCAATTTTTCATAATACCTAAATGTTTTTTTATTGCTGAAACTTTTGCCAACACATATTTTGAAGATAAAGATAGAATAACAAAAGGTGTAGCTAAACCTAAAACATAAATAAACATCATAAGTACTCCATAGTAAGGATTTCCTCCGCCACTTGAAATAAAAAGAATTGAAGGCATGTATCTCAACACAAGGTGTCCATCCTAAACTAAAAAGTGAAACCTAGTAAAAATGCTCCCCAAATACTATCATTTTCTTTTTCCTTTTTATATCCACAAGTTTTTGTTCTTTCTAAAAATGGTATTTTTACAATTTCCATTTGAATAATTCCAAATATTATAACTATCACTCCACTAATTACTCTAAATGTTTTTACTCATTAAAAATGAACCTATACTTCCAGCTCCAAAGCCAAGCAAAAACAAAACTTGTTGAAAGCCCAATTACAAATACCACTGTCTTTATATTAGATTTCTTTCCACTTGTACTTAACATTCCAATATAGACTGGAAGTAATGGAAATATACAAGGTGAAAAAGAAAGACAGTAGACCTGCCACATAAACTGCTCCAATAAATAATTCTGTATTTAACATTTCTATACTCCTATCTTTTTATTTTTTTATTTACTTTTACAACTAATTAACTATCCTTAAGTAAGTACATTATATTTTATACAAATATAATAGAATCTATTTATAAAAAAACTTGAATTTAATTATATTTTTTCATTTATGTATTTAATAAATATTTCAGTTGACAACTGTTCTAATTTTTGTATAATATATAGGAAGTATAAATAGAATATTAGACTAGTGAATGGTGGGTCGTAAAAAGCAGAAGGGATTCTGTCTTTTTCACGACCTTTTTTTAATTTAATTAGGGAGGAACGAAGTATGTTTGATGTAGTTGTTATTGGTGCTGGAATAATGGGAGCAGCAGTTTCAAGAGAATTGTCTAGATATGAGTTGAAAAACTTTATTACTAGATAAAGAAAAATGATGTTTTTGTGGTACAACAAAAGCAAATTCTGCAATAGTCCATGCAGGATACGACGCAAAAGAAGGAAGCCTTATGGCAAAATACAATGTATTAGGTAATGCAATGTATGGAAAATTATGTGAGGAAGTGGATGCTCCATTCAGAAAAAGTAGGATCTTATGTATTAGCCTTTTCTGAAAAGGAAAAAGAACACTTAGAAATGCTATATCAAAGAGGTCTTAATAATGGTGTTCCTGAAATGGAAATCATAGATGCAGCTGAAATTCAAAGAAGAGAACCTCATGTTAGTAAAGAAGCAGTTGCTGCTCTATATGCAGGTACAGCTGGTATAATCCTATCTCTTGGGAATTAGCAACAAAAATTAGTAGAAAAATGCTATGGAAAATGGTGTTGAACTAAAAATTAAATGCAGAAGTTGCAAAATATCAAAAAGAAAAATGATGTATTTAAAATAGAATTAAAAATGGAGAAATTATTGAAGCTAAAGCAATTGTAAATGCAGCTGGTGTCTATGCTGACTTTTATAAATAATATGCTTTCTAACAAAAAAATTTAAGATAACTCCAAGAATAGGTGAATATTATTTATTAGATAAAATACAAGGATACTTAACTGATAGTGTTATTTTCCAATGTCCCTACTGAAATGGGAAAAGGTATCTTAGTTTCAAAGACTGCTCATGGAAATATAATAGTTGAATCTACTGCTTCTGATGTTGACAATAAAGATGATGTTGGAAATACTCAAGCAGGACTTGATACAGTTAGACAATTTGCTACTAAGAGTATAAAAGATATAAATTTCAGAGATAATATCAGAAACTTTGTTGGACTTAGAGCTGAAGCTGATACAGGAGATTTTATTCTAGGTGAAGCTGAAGATGTCAAAGGACTATTTAATATAGCTGGAACTAAATCTCCAGGACTTACATCTGCACCTGCAATGGCACATAGATTTAGCTAAAAATGATAGTTGAAAGTTTTGATGGAGTAAAAGAAAAACAAACTTTGTTAAAAATAGAAAATGATACACTTTATTACATTATCTCCTGAAGAAAAAGCAGAAGTAATAAAGAAAGACCCTAGATATGGAAGAATTATTTGTAGATGTGAGAACATAACAGAAGGTGAAATCGTTGATGCTATCCATAGAAAATGTGGTGGAAGAACATTAAATGGTATCAAAAGAAGAGTTAGACCAGGAGCTGGAAGATGTCAAGGTGGATTCTGTGCACCTCGTGTACAAGAAATTTTGGCAAGAGAACTTGGTGAAGATTTAGAAGAAATAGTTATGGAACAAAAAAAGATTCTTACATCTTAACAGGAAAGACTAAATAGGGGGAAAACGATATGAATATGAAATATGATTTAGTTGTTGTTGGTGGATATCCCATCAGGCTTGCAGCAGCAGTAGAAGCTAAAAATGGAATAGATAGTATACTTGTAATTGAAAGAGCAAAAAGAACTTGGTGGAATTTTACAACAATGTATTCACAATGGTTTTTGGACTTCATGAATTCAAAGAAGAATTGATATGACCTGAGTATGCTCAAAGATTTATGGATCAATTATTTGAATTAAATATTGAATACAAACTAGATACTATGGTTTTTAGAAGTTTCTGAAAATAAAATAGTTCAAGCTATAAACTCTGTTGATGGATATATGATAATTGAAGCTAAGTCCATAGTTTTAACTATGGGTTGTAGAGAAAGAACAAGAGGAGCAATAGCTATACCAGGAGATAGACCTGCAGGAATTTTTACAGCAGGAGCTGCTCAGAGATATATCAATATGGAAGGATATATGGTTGGTAAAAAGAGTTGTTATCTTAGGTTCAGGAGATATTGGGCTTATTATGGCAAGAAGACTTACCTTGAAGGAGCAAAAGTTTTAGCTGTCGCTGAACTTATGCCATTCTCTGGTGGACTTATGAGAAATATTGTTCAATGCCTTGAAGACTATGACATACCTCTATACTTAAGCTTCATACAGTTGTAGATATCATTGGTAAAGATAGAGTTGAAAAAGTTATCATAGCTAAGGTTGATGAAAACAAGAAAGCTATACCAGGAACTGAAATAGAATATGAATGTGATACTTTACTTCTATCAGTTGGACTTATCCCCTGAAAATGATATCTCAAGAGCAACTGGAATAAAAATTGATCCTAGAACTAGTGACCAGTAGTAAAATGAACTTATGGAAACAAGTATAGAAGGAATATTTGTTTCAGGAAACGTTGTTCATGTACATGACCTTGTTGACTTCGTAAGTATTGAATCAAGAAAGGCAGGAAAAATCAGCAGCTAAGTATATAAAAGGTGAAGTTGCAGACGGAGAATATATTGAAAATTGAAACAGGAAATGGAATAGGATACACTGTTCCTCAAAAATTTAGAATAGAAAATATAGAAAAAATTTAGAGCTTTCATGAGAGTTAGACAAATATATAAAAAAATGTTAAGATAGTGGTTAAGTCAAATGATTTTGTAATACATCTCAGTTAAGAAAAATCATATGGCTCCTGGAGAAATGGAAAAAAATTACTCTATCTAAAACTGTGTTAGGAAAAATAGATGCTAAGAAAAATTGTTGTAGAAGTTGTTGAGGAGGATAAATAATGGAAAAGGAAATGATATGTATAGTTTGTCCCTGTTGGTTGTCATATAAGTGTTAATACAGAAACTTATGAAGTTAAAGGAAAATGCTTGTCCAAGAGGTGCAGTCTATGGTAAAGAAGAATTAACAGCTCCAAAAAAAGAGTTGTAACTTCAACTGTAAAAAATAAAAATGCTTTAGATCATAGATGTCCTGTGAAAACTGAAAGAGCTTATACCTAAAGAATTAAATTTTAAATTGATGGAAGAATTAAAGAAAGTTGAATTAACAGCCCTGTTAAAAAGAGGAGATATAGTTCTAGAAAAATATATTCAATACAGGTGTCAATGTTGTTGTAATCTAAAGATATGTAAAATTTTATATCTTTTTAATAAAAAGGTGTTTATTCATAAACTTTATGTTATAATAACATATATATATTTATTTAAAACAATATATTTTTAAATAAGGAGGTCTCTGTATGAGTAATATGAGTATGTACATTGGAGAATTTGTTGAACCACTTTTATTGCTATTATTAGGAAATGGAGTTAATATGACTTGTAGCTTGAAACACAGCTATGGTAAAGGTGCAGGTTGGATAGTAACTACCTTTGGTTGGGGATTTGCTGTTATGATTCCTGCCTATGTAACAGGTTGGGTATCAGCATATATGAACCCCTGCTTTTAACTATTGCTCTAGCAGTAACAGGTAAATTTCCTGGTAATTTAGTCCCAGGTTATATTGTTGCTCAAATGTTAGGTGGAATTGCAGGTGCAACTTTGGCTTATCTTGTTTATAAAGTTCAAATGGATGCAGAACCAGAAGCAGGAGTAAAACTTGAGTTTTTCTCAATATGACCTTCTATTGATGCTCCTCTATGGAATATCGTTACTGAAATTATTGGTACTGCACTTTTATTAATAGGTGTATTAGCTATAGGATATGGAGAAGTTGGAATTCAAATCCAGGTAATGGAGCTTTCTATTTGTTGGACTTCTAATCGTTATAATAGGTATGGCAACAGGTGGAGCAACAGGGCATGCACTTAATCCCTGCAAGAGACTTATGACTCAAGAATAGCTCATGCTATCCCTTCCTATAAAAAGGTAAAGGAGGATCTAACTGGAAATATTCTTGGATACCAGTTGTATATCCAATTATTGGTGCTATTTTAGGTGTTGTAATTTTTGATACATTCTTAGCAACAGTTTTATAATTTTTGTATGTGATTCACTTTTTTTAATAAATATACAATAAGATTGGAGGAAACTATATGAAGTACATTGTAGCATTAGACCAAGGAACAACAAGTTCAAGAGCAATTTTATTCGATGAAAGTCAAAATATTGTAGGAGTTGCACAAAAAGGAATTTTACATAAATTTATCCTAATGAGGGTTGGGTAGAACATGACCCTATGGAAATCTGGGCTAGCCAAAGTGGAGTTTTTAAGTGAAGTTATTGCAAGAGCTGGAATAAGTCAACATGACATCATAGCTTTAGGAATCACTAACCAAAGAGAAACTACAATAGTTTGGGATAAAAATACAGGAAAACCTATTTACAATGCAATAGTTTGGCAATGTAGAAGAACTGCAAAAATCTGTGATGAATTAAAGAAAATTGAAGGTTTCAGTGATTATATAAAAGATAATACTGGACTTCTAGTTGATGCTTATTTCTCAGGTACTAAAAATTAAATGGATTTTTAGATAATGTTGAAGGTGCAAGAGAAAAAGCTGAAAAAGGTGAATTATTATTTGAACTGTTGATACTTTGGTTAATTTGGAAATTAACAAATGGTAAAGTACATGCAACAGATTACACTAATGCTTCAAGAACTATGCTTTATAATATAAAAGAATTAAAATGGGATGAAAAAACCTTGAAACATTGAATATTCCTAAATCAATGTTACCTGAAGTAAAAGATTCAAGTGGAACTTTTGGATATGCTAACTTAGGTGGTAAAGGTGGACATAGAGTTCCTATAGCTGGAGTTGCAGGAGACCAACAATCAGCTTTATTTGGACAAGCTTTGTTTTTGAAGAAGGAGAATCTAAAAATACTTATGGAACAGGTTGCTTCTCACTTATGAATACTGAGCGAAAAAAATTTGTAAAGAGTAACAATGGACTTATAACAACTATTGCAATAGGTCTTAATGGTAAAAGTACAATATGCACTTGAAGGAAGTGTCTTTGTAGGTGGAGCTAGTGTTCAATGGTTAAGAGATGAACTAAAATTAATCTCTGAATCAAGAGATACTGAATATTTTGCAAGAAAAGTTAAAGATAATGGTGGAGTTTATGTAGTTCCTGCTTTCGTTGGACTAGGAGACCTTATTGGGATATGTATGCAAGAGGAGCTATTTTAGGACTAACTCGTGGAGCTAATAAAAACCATATTATAAGAGCAACTTTTGGAATCTATAGCTTATCAAACTAAAGATGTTTTAAAAGCTATGGAAGAAGATTCTGGAATCAAATTAAATGGACTTAAAGTTGATGGAGGAGCTGCTGCTAACAACTTTAATGGAATTCCAAGCTGATATTCTAGGTGAAGTTGTAAAAAGACCTACTGTTCTAGAAACAACAGCACTAGGAGCTGCTTATCTTGCTGGACTTGCAGTTGGATTCTGGGAAAGTAAAGAAGAAATCAAACAAAAATGGGTACTTGATCAAGAATTTACTCCTAATATGTCTGAAGAAGATAGAAATAAAAAAATATGCTGGTTGGCTAAAAAGCTGTTGAAAGAAGTAAGAATTGGGAAGAATAATATAATGAAAGGGGGCGAGATTATACTAATATTTGTATAATTTCGCCTTTTTATTAAATTTTTTACATCAATAGGAGGTTTAAATGAAAAGCTAATAAATGATAAAAATGATATTGTTGAAGAAGTAGTGGAAGGAATGATAAAGGCATTTCCTGATAAACTTTCAAGAGTTGAAAAATGAACCTATAATCACTGTGAAAAATAAAAAAAGTGGATAAGGTTGCTCTTATAAGTGGTGGCGGAAGTGGACATGAACCCTGCACATGCTGGCTTTGTTGGATATGGAATGTTAGATGCTGCTGTTTGTAGTGAAATATTTACATCTCCTGGTGCAGACAAAGTTTACAATGCTATTAAGGCTGTTGATGGAGGAAAAGGAGTTCTTCTTATAATTAAAAACTATAGCGGAGATATAATGAACTTTGAAATGGCTGGAGAAATGGCACAAGCTGAAGGAATAAATGTAAAGCAAGTTGTAGTTGATGATGATATCGCTGTTGAAAAATAGTACTTATACAGTTGGAAGAAGAGGAATAGCTGGAACTATTTTTTTGTTCATAAAAATTTTTAGGAGCTGCTGCTGAAAAAAAGGTTATGACTTAGATAAATTAGTAGAACTTGGAAATAAAGTTGTTAAAAATTTAAAAACTATGGGTATGTCTTTTAAAAGCTTGTACAGTTTTCACAACTGGTAAAGAAAGCTTTGAAATAGCTGATGATGAAGTTGAAATAGGTTTAGGAATACATGGAGAACCTGGAACTCATCGTGAAAAATGGCAACAGCTAACGAATTTACAGAAAAATTATTTGAAAAATCTATACTGAATCTGATGTACAAAAAGGAGATAGATTTGCAGTTCTAGTAAATGGACTTGGTGAAACAACTCTAATTGAATTATTCATTATAAATAATCATCTTCAAGATTTATTGAAAGCTAAAGGAGTTGAAGTTGCAAAAACTTTAGTAGGTAACTATATGACTTCACTTGATATGGGAGGTTTCTCTATAACTTTATTAAAACTTGATAATGAGATGGAAGAGCTTTTTAAAAAGCTGAAGAAGATACAATAGCATTCTAAAATATTATCTCAACTGCCTGATAGCTATTAGTGTTTCAAGAGCCCTCCACAAAGGCTCTCTCAACAATAATGGACACCGCACCAGTTTCGTTAAAAAAATTTTAGGATGTATATGACAAAAAGGAAAAAGAAAGAAGAAAGGGAAGAGATAAAATGTTTTTTAGAGATTATTGAAAAATATCTGATGAAATAATAAAAATGAAGACTATCTTACAGAATTAGATAGAGAAATTGAGATGGAGACCACGGAGTTAACTTAGCAAGAGGTTTTTACTGAAATTAAAAATCAACTAGCTAATTTTAAGACTTTACCAGTGTCTGATGTATTTACAAAAAATGGGTATGATTTTACTTACAAAAAGTTGGTGGAGCTTCTGGTGCAATATATGGAACAGCTTTTTATGAGTTCAGGAACTTTTTTAAAAGGAAAGACAGACTTTGATAATCAAATTCTGTTAGGAACTTTAAATGCTATGATAGAGGGATTCAAAAAGAGGTAAAGCAGTTTTTAGGAGAAAAACAATGCTTGATACTATAATTCCTACTTATAATTTTTAGAAAAATCTTTTTGATGATGGAAAATCTTTAAAAGATATTAGAATTGAAGTTATAGAAGTTGCTAAAAATGCTATGGAAGCTACAAAAGATATTGTTGCTACTAAAGGTAGAGCTTCTTATTTAGGTGAAAGAAGTGTGGACATATAGATCCTGGAGCTATGTCTTCATATTTAATGATAAAAGTAGTTTGTGAAAAATCTGTAGGAGGTAAAATGTTAGGTTTTTGTAGTTGTATCATCATAGCAAAAGATTTAGCAGAAGCTGTTATTCATCTTGCTAATGAAATGAAAAGATATGATTTCCCACTAATAAATGGAAGTGGAACAGATGGAGATTTTTAGAAGTAATCCACTTATAATTAAAGAAGCCATCTTAAATGCTAAAACAGATAAGGGAGCTTTTAGTTTTTTGTAGATATTGGAAGTTCTGTCTTAAATACTCAAGTTGCTATAGATTTTTAGCTGATGAAGGAGTGGATATAGAAAAATATTAAAATAGCAGATGCTCCATTGGTTGAAGGACTTATTGCAGCTGTTGCAATAAATGATGAAAAAGCAGATATAGAAAGTATTTTAGATGAATTAAAAGAATTAAAAACTTTTTCTAAATTAACTTATTAATAATAGTGGACTGTTGCAAAATAATAAAAAGTTAATTTTTGCAACAGTCCCTATTTTTTTAGTGTTATTTAGTCATAATATCAAGTATAGTTTCGTCTGTCCCTCTTCATTCCTGATTGAGCAAGTTCCCCTACATTTCTTATAGTTTCTTCTATGTCAACTCCAACTATTCCATCACCAGATTTTAATATATCCTTATTTAATGCAAGCATAGTTGCATCAAAAAGCCGAGTAGATTCCTGAAGATATTTTCATAGCACATGAAGCCTTAGCTCCATCACAGATAACTCCTGATAGGTTACCTAGTATATTAGTTATTGCAGCACAAACCATTTCATAACTTCCACCATGTAAACTATGTAAGAGATGCAGCAACCCCCAGCAGCAGCACAAATAGCTCCACAGTATGCAGAAAGTCTCCCTACATTTGTTTTAACATGTATAGTTATAAGGTGTGATACAAATAGTCCTCTAATTAATTCTTCTTCTGATAGATTTTTCAGCAGCAAACTTTATTATTGGTAAAGACGCTGTCATACCTTGGTTTCCACTTCCACTTGTTGTCATAACAGGTAAAAGCACAACCACTCATTCTAGTCGTCACTACCAGCACTAGCATAGCTAGCTGCTCTTGTTTCTTACATCGTTACCATAGATACCTTTTTTTCATATTATCAAGTATCATTTTACCAATATTTACTCCATATTTCCCTTTTAGTCCTTCTTCAGCTATGGCTGAGTTATAGTTAACTACTTTTTTGAAAAATTGGTCTTATTAAATCAATATCTATTGTTTTAGCTAAGTCATAGATAAATTTAATAGTTAGAACTTTTCTGTCTGTAAGAGATGAATTAAAGTCTCCATCGTTACAAACTTGACTTAGTAAAATTTTACCATTTTTTTAAAATTTGAGTTACATTAGTATGTGTATGTTTTATTTCTAAAAACTACATTGTCTTTATCATTTGAAATTTCTAGTCTTATATATAATTTTATATCTCCTGGATGAACATGAGTTTTTTTATGATACCCTTTATCTAAAAATTCCTTTACTTCTGTCAATTGCTCAGATGTAACATCACTTATAACCATAAGTTCTTTTTATGTCATCTCCAGCTATTAATCCCATTGCAATAGCAGCTTCTATACCAACCATACCATCGCTGTTAGGAATAGTAACACTTTTTACATTCTTTATTATATTCCCAGATAGGAAGACGTCAACTTTATTGGGAATAGTACCCTAAAATTCTTCTTGCTTTGGCAGCTGCATAAGATAAGGCTATTGGCTCTGTACAACCTTCTGCTGCAACTATTTCTTCTTCTAAAATTTTAAGAACTTTTTTTCTATTTTAGTTTCCATTTTATCCCCCTTATTAATTTTAATTCGTTATATATTATAGAATAAAAATAAAAAGTATACCCTCTTTTTAAAAAATATGTTCATATTAATAATTTTGATTTTTTTGATTGCTTTTTGTTTGACTAAAGTATATAATATTAAAAGTAATAAAAATTTTTATAATTAAGGGGAGTGATAGTATGGAAAAAGAAAAAGGCGATACTCTGATTATTAAGTTAGTTCTTGGAGTAATAGCTGAATAATCATAGGATTAGTCGCAAATGAAAAAGTTATTTCTGTGATTTTACCAATCAAATTCTTCTTAGGAGAATTAATATTCTTCGTTGTACCATTCATTATAATTGATTTATCGCACCTGCAATAACACAATTAAAATCAAACGCTAGTAAGATGTTACTAACTATGTTAGGTCTATCTTATATATCATCAATAGGTGCTGCATTCTTCTCAGCAACTGCTGGATATGCTTTAATACCTAAATTAAATATTGTTTCTAGCGTTGAAGGTTTAAAGGAATTACCTCCAATTCTATTTAAGGTTCAAATTCCACCTGCAATTTCAGTAATGGGAGTCTCTAGTTTTAGCTTTACTTATGGGACTTGCTGTTGTATGGACTAACTCTAAAAAGAACTGAAGAATTATTAAATGAATTCAATAACATTATGTTAATGATAGTAAACAAAAATAATAATTCCTATATTACCAATATTCATAGCTACTACGATTTGCAACTCTTGCTTATGAAGGAAGTATTACAAAAACAATTACCAGTATTCTTAAAAGTTATCTTAATTGTTTTAGTTGTAAGACTATATCTGGATTGCTATTCTATACACTATTGGTGGTATTGTTTCTGGAAAAATCCTTGGTCTTTATTAAAAACACTATCACTCTGCATATATGACTGCTGTTGGGACAATGTCATCAGCTGCAACTTTTACCAGTTAGTTTAAATGTGTAAGAAAATCTGGTGTATTAGATGAAGAAATAACTAACTTCGCTATTCCATTAGGGGCTACTACTCACCCTATGTGGATCTGTTTTAACTGAAACATTCTTCGTCATGGTAGTTGCAAAAATATTATATGGAGCTGTACCTCCTGTAGGAACAATGGTATTATTTATCTTACTATTAGGAGTATTTGCAGTTGGAGCACCAGGAGTACCAGGAGGAACTGTTTTAGCTTCACTTGGACTTATCATCTCTGTTTTTAGGTTTTGATGAAACAGGAACTGCTCTAATGATAACAATATTCGCTTTTACAAGATAGCTTTGGTACTGCTTGTAACATTACAGGTGATGGAGCTTTTAGCACTTATCTTAAAATGGAATATTTAAAAAGAAACAAGCTTAACTAAGTGAACTACTCACAACCAACACCCCTACGAGTGCTAGAGTCGAGAGCTTCATAAGATAACTGAAAAAGTGTTATCTTCTAAGAAGTTTGGTTTTAAAACCCTTATTCTTTTTGGCTAGTCCACGATAGCCACTACTGGATAAGACTTTGCATCTACACTGCTACTTTTTATCTGTATATTATATTTAAAAAGAACAACTATACAGAACAGTGAATATTTTACAAGGCTACTGTTTACTAGCCTTAACTCCATATATTCAGTTGCTAATGTTCTAAAATATATTATACACTAAAACTAGTAAAATTGCAATTTTAGTGCAACATTTTCAATGTTGGTGTTATTCATACCCCACGAGTACATGTCTCACGGCTAAAGCCACGAGTGTTCTAACACATTTAATCAAAAATAAAGGTTAATATAATAGAATTTTTTATTCTATCATACTAACCTTTTTATTGTAGAAAAATTGAATAAAAAGAAAGAAGAAGACCAATTTCTCAGTCTTCTTCTTAGGGAAATAATAATCTATATACACTAGGGTTAGTGTTAAATTTTATTGGTAGATTAGAATATAACTCTTAGTCCTACTCCACCTCTGACATTATGTCCTTCAGTATCATAACCTATGTTAGCTGTTACTCCTATTCTTTGGTTATCCCAACCAATATTAAGGTCAGTTTTAACATTTCCTGTTCTATCTTCTTTTTCTCCTCTGATATTGAAGTAATCTGCATCTGTTCCAGCTACTTTAGCTTTATTTTTGCCATTAGCTACTTTTCCTAATTCATTTTCATAAGCCACTCCAACAGCAACTTTTTATTGCACTAGTTCCAAAATGATGTCTGTAAGCAAGTTCAGTTCCTATTTCAGGTTTTACTGAAAAATAGTCATTAGCTTTTAACTTCTAATTTCATTTCACCAGATTTTTCTCTTATCTTAGACACTCTTCCATATTCTAAACCTAGAGCTGCATAAGGTCTTACTGAGAAGCCTTCGCTCAATCTAAATTCTTTTGATATTTCATTCTTTACACCTAGTCCATAAGTATGGTATCTTCCTTTTGCATTAAAAACTTCATCAACTACTAAGAATCTTCTGTTCATCTTGTTATATCCTGCAAAGATATCTCCAGATATTGTCCAATTCAAGCTATTATTTTCATCAAATGGTACTGACTTAAATAATCCAAGTTTTTCCTTGTAACATTTCTTCCTTAGAATTTCCTATATCTTTAAATTTAAATGTATTATGAACTATACCTGCATACCATCCCACAGATTCACCAAGTCTTACAGTTTCATCTTCATGAACATAAACTACTCCATAAGCATTATTTTGATAATCAATTACTCCTGCTGTATTTGTCTTATATTCGCCCTTTGTTCCAAAAAGTTTTAATCTTATTAGAATCCTTACTTGATTGCTCCATTCACTTCTTAAATAGTTAAATTCTTTATCTAAAATATTACCAGTCGCTTCTACTCTTTGTTGAGTGTTAGCATATTGATGTCCCATCATTTCATCTACTGCTTGGAATAATAGAACTTCTTCATTGTTTCAATGGAATTTAATTTTTGGAATAATTGATTTTTCCCTAGTTCCAATTTCTTCAACTCATATCTTTTGTTCTAATCCATCTAAGAAGTTATATGTATCTGTTACTTCAACTGGTGAAGCTTCATTTCCTGCAAAAATCTGTATATGGACGTTTTGCCATATATACATCTTTTTATAGTACCATTTGTTGTATTTAAAGTTACGATTTGCTATCCATGTTAAAGAACTTGAATAAATATTCCAATCTGTAACTTGAGGAGTTCTTAGTATCATATTATTATATGGTTCTAAGATTTTTCCACTTACTTTAATATATTTACTATTTGTTATAGAAGTTGCTTCTGTTCCTATAATTAAATCTGCTTTGTTAGTAATATTTTGTAATCCCATTATAGGATTTGTTCCTCTTAAAGTATCTATATACATTCCAATTTCAGAAGAAAAATTGTAAATTTGGATTGTATCCTATAGGAGAAGAGATTGTTTCATGGCGTTACTAAAACCCCTGTTTGCATAAATTTTTGCTTCTGTTGCTCCTTTTATCTGGTTCCTTAATTGCTATTTCACCTATTGCTTTTTCCAGATGGTTGTTTAAAAGTTTGCTCTTTTATCTGCTCCACTACCTAAAAACAATAGTTCCATAGTTTCTTACAATTCCCACCATTTAATCTTACAATTGCATAGCCATTTGGAGAATCTATATGAATAGTTCCATTATTCCATAAAGTTGCTCCATTTTTGTACAACTACTCCAATTACTTTCTTTTGGGCTTCCTTCTGTTGTTATTAAGCCATCATTATAGCCTATAGCTTTCTCATCTAGCACATACCTGTTGCTCCATCCGCAGCAAGCTTTTATTGTTCCTTGGTTTCTTGCAATAGAATTTTTTTCCCAACAGCATACATTCCAATACTTCCACCTATTCCTGCTGTATCATTTCCTGTTACACGAATAGTTCCTTGATTTATAATATTTCCTTCTTCAATGATTTCTTTGACAAGATTGTTTCCTACTAATTTTTCTCTAGCAATTCCCTGCAACCATACCAATTGAATACTTACTATCATTTCCATTAGATTGTCCAACAGTAATTATTTTTCCTGATTTATTTATAGCAGTTCCATTTCCAATAGATATAACTCCTATATTTCCTACTCCATTTTCAAAGTTAATATCTGCATTATTTTCTACTTTACCAGCAGAATAAATTCCATAATTTTCGTCCCCAGTAGAAGTTAAAACTGTTTCATTTGTTACTATTCTATTTTTTGTCTTTAGAATACAAAAATATACTTTGATTACTTAAGGAAACATTTGAGTCCCTACTTATTAAAGTTGCTGGTGGAGTCAAAGGGTCTGACTCTTTTCTACAACTATTCCATAAGAATCTTCTCCGATCTCAAAAAGAACTTGCTTCATTTAAAAATATTTCCATTCTTTTGAGCATAATAAATACCAGTTGCTTTATTCTTACCAATTTTTATCTTAGAACCCAGATTTAATGTAACATCTCCTCCACGAGAATAGATGCCAATACCTCCATCTCCTACTATCAAAGAAGAAGCTCCACCTAAAATAGAATTATATCCATACATTCCAATAGCATTTTTTTCCAACACTGATTTTTCTCATTGTTTCTTAGTGTTATTGAAAGTTTATCTGTATACATTCCTACATTTGGATTATTTTTGATTTATAGAATTTCCTAAAAAGTATAGCTCCTTCATTCAATGCAATATAACTTCCTGTCCCTGTCGCATACATTCCTATTGATTTATCTCCAGTTAATTCAATACTTCCAGTCATATTATTTTTGAATACTTTATTTGATAAAGGACTATCAAAAACCATTCCAAGAACATTATCTGCATAAGAAGTTATTTTACTCTCATTTTGAATACCACCAGAAATTACTGTATTTCCAGTTGAATTACTTACATTATAGTAAACTCCAGTTGAACTTTCTCCAACACTAATTTCTCCACTAGAGGCATTAAGTACTGTTGCTCCTGTAGTAGCCCCTAACGGACTTTTTATTATCTTCAACTAAATAAATTGCAGTTGATTTATTTCCAACACTAATTTTACCCTCATTGATAATTTTTCCCCTTTTTAGCATAAATTCCTGTACTTTCTCCTCCAGTTAAGGAAAATTTCTCCCCCACTTTTATTTATTAAAGAAATTTTTCAGTATTGTAACTCATTTTCTATGTTTTCTTGTGCCATTGCTACTTGTCTATTTTTGACTACCTCTCATAAGGTTTTCTATTTTCAATAGAAGAGTTTGCAATTTCTAATTGGTTGAAAAATCTGAGGTATCATCTAGATTCACTGCTTGATTAATTTTTAACTTACTCAAATGTAACATAAAAATTCTTATAGTTACCTAACCTTTGAATAGTAGGAGCGTCTGTAATTCCATCTCATAATAGTTGAGGTATCAGTATCAGATAAGTTCATTTGTACATTAGAAGCTACAAACAATCTAGAACCTTCTTCCATCCTTAGTGTTAAATTTGTTAGAGTGCTATTAGTTCCATTTCCAAAAAGTTGTATTAAAAATAATTTTGGATACTTCCTGCATTAAAGTTTCCATAACTTGAGCTAGGAGTTGCTATATAATAAAAAGCGGTTCCTCTAGTACTTGGAGAAGTTCCCCTTTAATTGTTGAAGTCATATGACTCATTTATTAATATCTTTGCATTAGTTCCAGATGTGTAAAAATAATAAAGATTTTTGACCTGTCTCTGTATTTCCACCTCCAACAGAAATTGTTCCATTATTTGAAAAGAAATTGATAGCCCCTGTCATTAGCAATAATATTTGCATTCTTTACTTTTAGCTCCCTTCAGAGTATAGACCAACAGATTCAGGATTTTTAATTTTAATATTAACATTTGTATCAGTTCCTATGAATTTACCCTTTGTTCCTTTTCACACAATTCCATAGCTTCCCTTTGTTCCAATTGGCTCAGAGATATTGCCTGAATTATCTACCGTTATATCTGCGTTTCCATTTAAGGTAATATCGGATTGATCTGCAACAATTCCAGTTACACTATTTCCAGATGCTACTACATTTCCTGCCATTTGTAAAGAACTTTCTCCAGATACTAGGATTCCTGTTGAGTTATCCCCAGATACTTCTACTGACTGTGTTACCCCTGCTGAAGAAGCTCCACCAATAGTACCATTAGAGCCATCTTTTAATAAAAATTCCAATATTATTAGTTTGACCTGTTCCTAAAAGTTTAATAGCTCGCTGTTTTTTAACCACAGAATGGTCAATCCCTACAATTCCAATTCCATTTTTATGTTTGTACTATTAATTGTTCCTGTGTTAGTAAGATTCGTATTTTTTTAGTTAACATTCCCTATTCCGTAATTTCCTAATAAGCCAATACTTCCTTTATTAATAACTTCAGCTTGAGTATCTCCATCGGCTCTCATTCCTATATTAACAGCTTGTTTTCCTGAACTTACTTTTTTTCTATTTGAGAATCTATTAATATTTTTCCGTCAGTATCATTTGTAATATTACTTGCAATATTGACATAAGCTCCTCACAGAATTTTTGGATATCTGTTAAAGAAATTGTACCTTTTGTTGACAGCTTTCCCAAGTGGAAAAAGTTGCTCCAGCAGGATCTTGAATAGTATCATCTTCATAATTGCCATTCCGATAGAATTATTTGCTTTATCTTGACCATTTATTTTTAATTCAATAGTTCCATCTGCATCATTAGCATAGCAGCATCACTTTCAGAGTAAGCAGCCACTTTCATTCCATAACTTTCTTCTCCAGATAGAGAAATTAAACCTTTATTTGTTAACTGAGTCTCTTGTTCCTTTTTGGAGTAAAAAGTTCCTGTTCCATCTGAAGTTCTATACAAGTAAACATACATCCCAATGGATTTATGAATCTCTAAAAATCTATAATTCCACTATTAGTCATAGGTTGTATTTCTGATGGAGCCCTGCACTTGGTAAATTTTTGAGCAGAGTTTTCAGCAACCTGTACTATTCCAACTTTATATCCTAGAAATCCTTCCTTACTTTTCTCTTAACAGTAATATCATTTAAAAGTACCTCTTTAATGTTAATACATCAGGAGTATCTTTTTACAAATTGCTCTTCATTTTCTCCTCATCAGTTATTCTACCTTTATTTTTCAAAAATAATTCCATTTTTCTTGAGACACTAATCCCTAAAGTAAGTATCCCTACTAAATGAACTGTTTTAGATTGAGGAATATAAACAGGAATAGAAGGAACATAATTTCACCAAACATTAAAGTATTTCTTCCTTGGTTATCTATTTCAATAAAAACGAGAATTTTCCCTACAAAAAACGTTGATTGTTAATTTCATTAGGATTTACTAAGTGGTAGAATTAATTGTTGGAATTCTGTATTCACTTTCACCACCATTAAAAGAGAAATTATAAGAATTGAAATAAATATTATCTGGTAAATTCTCAAGAGGATTTATCCATGTTGTTGGATTTAGACTAACAAGCCCACTAACATTATATCCACGTGGAACATTAGCTGGTATCAATTTGTAACCACCCATTGCCATGTATTCATCTGCCCACATCTTAAATGCAACCCCTATAGATGTAGTAGGAAATCCAAACTGATTTGTATAAGTACTATTCAATGTATAACGTAATTGTGTTTGAATATTTTTGCTTACTTCTATTATCTATAGTTCCATTCTCATTAAAAATCCCATTTTAGTTCCCTAAGCACCAGCCCATGGACTAGTTATTCCATTCGAATCTGCTCCTAAAAATAGTTGAAAACCAGGTGCTGGAGGAAGTGCTGGCTCTGCTGGAATGACAATATCAGGCTCAATAGGTCTAAATTTTTATTAAGTCAGGTAGTTCTGGTGTATTCATTTCTTTTTAAAGGAATGTTAATTTCATTCTTTTCTATTATTCTTGGAGTAACAGTTGCTTTTTCTTTCTACAGATGTAACTGGCTCATGTATAATATTTAAATTTGATAATCCGTATTTTGATGAAACTCCACTCTTGCTGTAGTAGAAGCTGATCTTGGATTAGTTGTAAGAGGAATTTTTGAATAATTAGTACCAAAGGAGAGATATATCTCTCAAAACTATTATTACTTCTTGTGTAAATTCCTTCAAATGGATATTTTTGAGACTTATCTCCTCTACCTTTATATGCAGAGTTCCCAATTGTCATAGAAATAGTTAGCTCTAAATTGCCATGATGACCAAGGTGATTTTACAACTTGATTTCCTTGTTCCATAAGTTGAATTAATTCTAACTTTAGACCTTGTATTTCTTTACTATTTTTCTTCTTGCTGTATCTATCTTATTTTGTAAATTTCCAACTGAATTTCTTAGATTTTCTTTTGCTTGTGTTTATTTCTTCTGTTGTAGGTGTTGATATTTCTTCTATATCTGATGTAATTTTAGCAAGCATAGGCAAACTTGTCCCATTATCTGCACTAGCTACTAAAAACAGTCTTTTCACTTTTTACTATTGGAAGTTTTTTCTACTTTTATTTTTTTGTGTAACAAAAATTGCTATATAAATCATTGGCTCCAAATTGCTATATTTGTCCATGAAGCTTTTAATTTTTGTGTAGTCTTTTGATACTTTCTTAGTTTCTTTTACTTCTACTTTTTTCTTTTTACATCTGTTAAAAATATCCTTTTGTTTTTTTCTAATTCTTGTATCTTGTTCTCATCAGAAAATGCACTTGTTCCCTTCATTAAAAAGTACAGCAAGTCCAACTGAATATTTTTACATTTTTCATATCTTTTTAGCTATTGATCGTAAGTTTTTCACATTATATAAATTGTTATTCATATAATCTACCCCCATTTTCTTTTTATATATCAATATTTATACCCAATTTTATCATTTTTATGGTCAATTTTATATATAATATTTCTTTAAAATTTTTTTAATAATAGCAATATCCCTTCTTCTATTTCCTTATTTGTTAATTTAGATAACCTAAAAGAAAAATATGAATTTTCTCATATATTTCTTCTATATTGTATTCTTCTAAACTATATAATTTTTAAAGAATTTTTCCAAGCATTCATCTAAAAATAACTTCATTAATTTTTGATTTAATTTAACTACCATATGTAAACCTGCATCTGCTCCTTGTATTTGAATCTCTTTATTCAATATCTTAGAAGAGTAAGTTTTTAATGGTATTTACAAGAAATTCTCTTTTCTTTTTGTAAAGAGTTCTCATCTTATTTATATGTTTAACAAAATAGCCATCTTTTATAAATCTATAAAGAATTTTTTTGATTTAGAGTTGGTACAGGACAGATAAAATACGGTAGTTCTCTTTGATAGATATTTAAAAGTGCCTTAGGTAAAAACCAAGTAACTTACACGAATTGCAGGACTAATTGATTTTGAAAAACTTCCTAAGTAAATAACTTTTATCATTAATATCATTTGCCTTCAATGCTGGAATAGGTCTACCAGTATACTTAAATTCACTGTCATAGTCATCTTCCACTATATAACGGTCAATATTTTTCATTTGCCCAATTTAAAAAGTTCAGTTCTTCTACTGATACTCATAATTGCTCCTGTTGGAAATTGATGTGAAGGAGTAACATAGGCTATATTGACATCATATTTCTTTAAATCATCAATTACAATTCCATTTTCATCTAATGAAATAGCTTTAAAACTGATATTATTTGTTAAAAATAATTCTTTAAACATCTTATGGCAAGGATTTTCTAAGCCATAAATTTTATTGTTAAATAGTTTAAAAATTATATAGAATAAATACTCTGTCCCTGAGCTAATAACTACTTGTTCAGCATCTACTTTGAAGCCTCTAGATTGAGATAGATATTCACAGATACTTTTTTCTCAATAATAAGTCACCTTGTATATGTCCTTGAAAAAGCAGATCTTCATTTTCTTCATCATATACATCTTTAGTAATTCTTTTAAAAAAATTGTTCTTGCTAAACTTTTCTTATCCACTCCTGAATATGAAAAAAATCATAATGAATCTTCTCTTTTCTTTAAATTTTGCCTTATTTTTCAACTTTAACATTCTGTATAATTAGATTTTCTATATCAGAAACAAAGTAACCTTTTCTTTCAATAGAAAAAAATATAGCCCTCCTCCAATAAAAAGATAAAAGAGTATTTTGAATAGTATTTTGACTGATATTATAATAGTCACTAAAAATCTTTCTTTTGAAGGTAATTTTTTCATTTGCCTTTTAAAATCTTAGTTTGAATTAAATTTTTTATCTCAGTATATATTTGTATATATAGAGGAATTTTTGATTTATTATCTAAATTTAAAATAATCATAGCTGACTCCATAAAAAGTTTTATTCTGGTACTTTTATATAATGTCAGTATACAGTTATACTATAAAAAGTCAATATAAGATATATTACATGAGGAGGTACAAAAATGGATACAAGATTTAATGGTGGAGTTATTATGGATGTTACATCTAAGGAACAAGCAATTATTGCAGAAGAAGCAGGAGCAGTTGCTGTTATGGCACTAGAAAGAATCCCAGCTGATATCAGAGCAGCAGGTGGAGTTTCTAGAATGAGTGATCCTAAATTAATAAAAGAAATCATGTCAGCAGTAAAGATCCCTGTAATGGCTAAAGTAAGAATAGGACATTTTTGTGAAGCTGAAATATTACAAGCAATTGGTATTGATTTTTATCGATGAATCAGAAGTTTTTATCACCAGCTGATTCAGTACATCATGTAAATAAGAGAGATTTTTACTACTCCTTTCGTATGTGGAGCTAGAAATTTAGGTGAAGCTTTTAAGAAGAATATGTGAAGGTACCAAATGATTAGAACTAAGGGAGAAGCTGGAACAGGAGACGTTGTTCAAGCTGTTTCACATATGAGACAAATCATGAAAGAAATCAATTTAGTTAAAGCTCTACGTGATGATGAACTATATGTAATGGCAAAAAGACTTACAAGTTCCTTATGATTTAGTAAAAATATGTTCATGATAATGGTAGATTACCTGTACCTAATTTCTCAGCAGGTGGAGTTGCTACTCCAGCAGATGCTGCACTTATAGAGAAGATTAGGAGCAGATGGAGTATTCTGTAGGTAGTGGTATCTTTAAATCTGGTGATCCTAGAAAAGAGCAAAAAGCTATTGTTGAAGCTGTAAAAAAATTATGATAATCCTGAAATTATTGCTAGAGTTTCAGAAGACTTAGGTGAAGCTATGGTTGGAATCAATGAAAATGAAATAAAAATTATCATGGCTGAAAGAGGAGTCTAAAAATAAAAACCTTAATAATTCCTATCATATATAATTGTTAATTATTAGACCTCCTAGATGTTTAAATTGGCTCTTTAAACATTTTAGGAGGTCTTTTATAATTTTATTTATTTTTATCTTTTTACAACTAGATATACAAAAATATCGCTTTCTTTTTAATGCTTTTTACAGATATTCTTGCTTCTCCATCAAACTCTAAAAACTTTTTTTAGGTACTAATGGATAAGTTTCTTTTTCATCTAAATATACTTCTACTTCACCTTCAACAACTGTAAAGAATATTTGTCTTCCAGGGTGATTGTGAGCAGGTATTGTTTCACCTTCTTTTAAATGTAAGTGAACTACCATTATATCTTGATTATTAACTACTTGTCCGTGTTCTGTTATTACTTTTTCCTAACATAAATTTCAACTCCTTTTTAATTGTTTACTAAAAATTATAAACTTTTTAAGGAAGTGTCAAGTTTAATCTATAATAACTTATTTAATCTTTCTTATTTTAGATTTTACAACATCTATTACACTATGCTCCTTCAGGAACTACTCCCACTTGTAGAAGTGGGAGCTTCTTTGGGAAGTATGTGCTTTTTATTAGCCACATATATTTACCAAGCTCTTCGGGTAGTCCCTACCCTGATATTTTTTTCTAACTTACTTTTTTTCTTCTTTTAATATTTCTAAACCTTTTCTTAATATATTTATACTTGCATTGTAATCTCTATCTATTTCTAGTCCACAACATTCGCAATGATATATTCTTTTCTGATAATGTTAGAGTTTCTTTTTATATTACCACAACTAGAACAAGTCTTACTACTTGGATAAAAATGTAGGTACTTTTTATAATTTTTTTCTTCCATACCAATTTGCTTTTATATTCTAGTTGTCTTACAAATTCACTCCAACTTACATCTGATATACTTTTTGCTAATTTGTGATTTTTTTAACATTCCCTTTATATTTAAGTCTTCTATACAGATTATATCGTGGTTATTGATAATTTTTGTACTCAACTTATTTATAAAGTCTTTTTCTTTTTATTTCTAATTTTATTATGTATCTTTTGCTACTTTTTTCTTTTTGTTTTTTGATAATTCTTACTATCCGATAGTTTTTTTATCGCTATCTTTAGCAAGTTTACATCTCTTTTGATAGTTTTCTTTGTTCTCTTTTTCAGTTTTTTCTCATATTCTTTTTGTTAGCTTTAAATTTTTCTACTTTTTGTACAATCACTCATTATTGCAAATTCTTTTTATTCCTAAATCTATTCCAATATTTTTTTATTAGTTTTTGTAATTCTTCTATTTCTTCTTCACATAATATTGAAACAAAATAATGATCAAGACTATTTTTTTACTTATTGTTACTGATTTAATTACACCTTTTTATTTTCTCTATGTAGTCTAATTTTTAACTAGCGATTTTTAATTTAGGAAGTTTTTATGTAGCTATCTTTAATATATATTGTGTTTTGATTATTTGTAGTATAACTTTGGACTGGATTAGATTTACATTTATATCTTTGGAAAAACCAAAATCTTTTATTTTTTAAGAAAATTCTTAAAAAGCTTTTTCTAAATTTAATTGTGCATTAGCAAGAGCTAAGCTATCAACTTCTTTTTAAATAAGGATATTCTTCTTTATATTTAGCAGGAGTAGGATATTTAGTTTTTAATTCCTGTTGATTTATATTCTTCATAACCTTTCTTCCTATCATCTAACATAAGATTGTGAACCTTTTCTAACACAACCAAAGTTTTTTTAAGAAAAAAAGATTACTTGTTCTAAGGTAGGATATATTCTGAATTTATATGCTTTTTTTAATTATCTTCATTTCCTCCTCCTTACTTGCTCCACCAATGCTCAATACAAAAAAATACTCCTTTTTTATTACCTTTAACTGATTTAATTATATCATATTTTTTTGAAACAATTTCAAGAAAATAAAAAGAAATTCATCCCCTACTTATAGAAGTAGGGGACTTCTTGCTAGATATTGTTAAAAGAGAAGAATGTATATATCCTTTGTGTCCTCTTCTTTGAAAAATTTCTAAAACAATAGATAGTAATTTGCTCTATCATAAAAAGAAATAATAGGTATCAGAAATTCAACTGCTTTTTCAAAATTTCCTTTTGCAAAATGTAGTGCCATAAAAATTACATTTCCAGTTTGCGCTCCTGCAAAAAGTTCTCCTGCATTATTATAAGTAAAGGCATTAATATACCCACTAATAAATGATAAAAGAACTGCAATTCTTAATTTCTCAGGAACTTCTTCTTTTATTTTTTTCCATAACTTCTAAAAACTCCTCTTATTTCAATTTTATAAATATATTACTAAATTTAATTATTTATTTTTAAACAAAAAAAGGTTTAAAATCAGTAGGTAAAAAAAGAAACAGATATATCTGCTAAAACTTCGGTAAAATATCCATATTTGTAGAAAACCAATAAGAGAAAATATTAAATATTCCTCCTATATGGTAATAATGATAAATTTTTTCTTTATCTGTCAATTTATTATTTTTTTCTGCAGATGTAATTTCTTTAAATAGAATGAAAAACAGAAATTATAAATTTATAACTATGGTAAGGCTTTTTATTTTTTTACAAATCTTGTGAATAGTAAAATGGCTATTACAAATTTTATTTTTATTATTTTTGTAATAGCCAATTTTATATTATTTTTTAGGTTGTACCTTCCCTATAGAAATATGATGCTGTTGTTCCACCATCTATTATTCATTTACATTTGTTTCTCCCAAAAATTTTTATAGCTTTATCTATCCAACCCTCTGCTTCTGTTCCCTAAAACCAAGTCCAAAAACCATGACCTAAATTATGATATACATGAAATTCTGTATCTATCCCCATTTTTTTGATATATTATCTACTCTTGATTTCATAACTTTCCAGTTTGAAATATAATCATTATCTCCTACACAGACAAAAAGTAGGAGGATCTTTTGAGAATATTCACTTAATCCTGTATATTGTATAATAACAGCACTTGGCTTAGGATAATCTTTTTTCTCCAAATTTTGATGTTCCATAAGCTCCAAGCATTGCCACAACTCTTGCTCCTGCTGAACCACCCCAAAGAGAATAAGCATTTGTGTCAATTTCTAATTCTTTTTGCATGCTCAAACACAAATGCTGTTGCTTTTGCAAGATCTTCGCAAGCAAGTATAGGATCTGGACGATATATTAGAATAAAAGCATTATATCCTTTTTAGAAAGTTCTAAGGCATGAGGAAAACTATCATGTATAGCCCCCTACATAAGAAAAACCCTCCACCAGCATTACAAATAGCAAAATTTTTCATTAGGTTTTCCTTTTAAAAAGAATAAACCTGTATCTTTTTCTTGGTTCTACTTTTCTTTTCAGCTTCTGTATATATGTCAAAAATACTGTTTCTCCAACTGACACTCTCTCTTTTAAATTATTTACAATCTCTACTGTTTTATCTGGATTTATATGACTATACCAAGTTAACCTTTATATCTTTTTAATGTTTCTCCACCCAATAATCAGTATTAACAGGAAAAATTAATCTTCCAAATCCTTTAAAAGCTGGATCATTTATTACTCTGATACTTTCGTATCTTTTAACAAAAATAGTTTTTTTATTCATTTCTACCTTTCTTTTTATTAATATCAAATACATTTTTTTAGTATATATTTCTAATCCTATTAATAGAATTAGAAATATTATAGTTATTATTTTTCAATATATCTCCTTTTTATATTTAAAGATTATTATTCATTTTTGGGCTTCTGATTTATCTGTAATCATTCCCCTGATATTTAAAAACCATACAAAATAGCATATCTTTCCATTGTATAATTTCCAGCATTTAATTGTTCTTTTGTTGGTGCTGCTCCTTGAAAAAAATAAAATATAATTTTTATCTGAAAAATATATTTTCTGAAAGTTCTCCATAAGTACGATCTAAAAAGGTTTCTAACTGCTCCACACATACTGTGCCAATACATAGGAGAACCTATTACAATAATATCTACATCCAACATTTTTCAATAACTTTTTAAATTGGTCATCTTCAAAAATTTTGTCCATAAGAATAAATTTTATAATCTACTAAATTTAAAGTTTCGTATTTTTTTATCTTTTTAAAAGTATTTTGGCAATATCTACTGTATTTCCATTTTTATTAGGACTTCCATTTATAAATAAAAATGCTCATATCTCCTCCTTAAAATAGTCTTATTATCTCTTAAAGTTTTTTTATCCAATTCTTAACATCATTTTCTACCTTAGAATCTTGGACTCTTTTTCCCTCTGATAGAAAATGCATTTTTTTATAACATTTTCCTTTTGTATATTTTTTTCAATAGTATTAACAGTATCAGCAAGTCCACTTCCTTCATTTGTAGAAAACAATATTATCTTTTTCCAGAAAGATTATTTTTCATCAAAGAAAGTATAAACTGCCATTGGTAAATCACCATGCCAAATAGGATAACCTACAAAATACTATATCATAATCTTTTAAATTTTTACTTTATTTTTCATTTCTTGCTATTCTTACCGTTTCATCATAGTTTACTGGATAAGAATTTACTGGCTCAATTTTTATATTTTTAGGAATTACTAAAACTACAAAAAAATTAGAGTTATAAATAAACTCTATCATAATTGCTGGTGGATAGAAGAATGCCGAAATTAAAAGCTACAATTTTTTATAATTAAAATCATATTTTTAATAATAAATTTCTCTTTTAGTCTTTCTAAAAATATATTTGTTCATCTTATTAACTTCTATTAGTGTATTTGTAGTAACTATAACGGTAATAGTTATTGCTATTATTATTACACTCACAAAACAATTGTGCAGTTGTATTATAGAAATTTTTAGAAACTATTGAAGTTGAATATGGAAAAAGTGAAGAAAAAGAATAATGTCAACATTGTTGTCCATACTGTTTTTTTACAGATATTTTTTTCTATCCCCATCCATTCATTATGATGATTTACCCACATTGTACCTAGCCACGATAAAAATATAAGCTAAAAATTTTCTTTAAGTGCTAAAAATCCTTTTTAATGAGACTTCACTGGGTTTTTCTAATTCTAGTACAAGAATTGTCATAATAATTGCTAACACTGCATCAAAAATGCTACCAATCTTTCCTTTGTCATTTTTATCTCCTCTATAATTTAGTATTAATTAAAAAAATTTTACTGTTTCAGGGCAACATGTGATAAGAAAAAGACTTTCTTTTTATCCAATTTTTAAAAATTTCTTTCATATCATCTTCACTTAACTCAAAAATCAAATACAGAAAAAAATTTTTGTATCATTCTATCTTTTTTTCACTGTCTTAGGAATAACAACTATATCTCTTTGAATTAGATATCTTAGAGCTACTTGTGCAGCTGTCTTATCATATTTTTTCCAATCTCTACCAATGTTTCATTAGTAAAAAGATTATTTTTCCTTCTGCAAAAAGCACTTCTAAGATTCAATTTTGAGTTCCATATTCTTTCATTATTTCTTGTGAAATTATTTGTTGGTTAAAGACATGAGTTTCAACTTGATTTATCATAGGTTTAATTTCAACAAAATTAACTATATCTACAAACCTATCAGGATAGAAATTACTTACTCCTATTGCTCTTAATTTTTCCTGCCTTATAATATTCTTCCATGGCTCTATATGTTCCATAGTAATCACCAAAAGGTTGATGTATCAATAATAAGTCTATATAATCTGTTTGTAATTTTTTAGAGACTCTTCAATAGAAGCTTTTGCTTTTTCATAACCTGAATTTGATATCCAAACTTTTGTTGTTATAAAAATTCTTTTCTATCCACTCCACTTTTTAATAGCATTTCCTACTGCTTCTTCATTTCCATAGACTTGTGCTGTATCTATTGAACGGTATCCAACTTCTATTGCTTCTAAAACAACTCTTTCACATTCTTCTAAATCAGGTATTTGATATACTCCAAAACCTAAAATTGGCATTTTCAACTCCATTTAATAATTTAACATATTTCATTTTTTACCTCCTTAAAATTTCAATAAATCTTCAACAATTAAGTCAGCTTTCAATCTATTTTCTGTAAGTACTTTTCCCTATATTGTATCTATCTAAAAATTCTTTTTAAGTCCATAATTTAAAAACTTTCACATCAGAATTTCCATAGAATCTAGCTATTTTTTTCTCCAAAACCACCATTTAAAATTCCATCTTCAAGAGTTATAACTACACTATGGTCTTTTCAATTCTTCTAATAATTTTTCATCTACACCTGTGATATACATAGGATTTATAACTGTTGCCTTTACTTCCGTTTTCTTCATAAAGTTTTGCAGCTTTTTCTCCTAATTGATAGAAAGTTCCCAATCCTAGAATTGCAACCTTTTCTCCTTTTTGTTTTACTTCATAAGTATTTAATTTAGAGAAATCTTTGTTACTTTTTCACCAGTTGAAACCATCTTTCCACCTGGTAAACGAATTGCAACTGGATGTTCTTGTTGTTCTATACTCCATTCAAGCATAGCAAGATGTTCTTCCTTTGTTGTTGGAGCTAAATAAACTAAATTTGAATATTACTCATCATAGCAATGTCAAACCAACCAAGGTGAGTAACATCTGTCATTCCCTATAGCTCCACCATAAGAAACAACTATTGTTGCAGGATTATTATTTATACATAAATCTTGTGACAATTGATCATAAGTTCTTTGGATAAATGAACTTACAACTGTAAATACTGGTTTAGCTCCTTTTAGAAGCCATTCCTGAAGCTAAGGCAACAGCTGTTTGTTCTGCTATTCCCACATCTACGAATTGCTCTCCAAGTTCTTTCTCTTTCTTTTCTAGAAAAACTCAAAACTTCCTGGTGTTCCTGCTGTTATTGTAACAACAGTTTTATCTTCTTTCATTTTTCTTCATTAAATATTCTTTTGTAACATCTGTATAATCTTCGCTATCATCATTATTTTAAAGGTTTTCCATCTTCTATATTAAATGGCATTGTATAGTGCCAAGGTTCCTTGTTTTCTTCAGCAAGTTTTGTATCCTTTACCTTTTTTGAGTATGGATATGAACTGTTATTGGGTGGTCTATATCCTTTACTTTTTAAATGCTTCTATCAATTCTTCGATATTATTCCCATCTTTGACAAAAGATATACTCTAAGCCCATAGCTTTGAATAGATTACATTCTGCCTTACCTTCTGTTTCTCTTAATAATTTTAAATTTTTGTAAAGTCCTCCATGATTTTTCTGCTATAGACATATCATTATCATTGGCTATAACAATGAAATTAGTTTTTTAATTCTCCTGCAAGATCTAAAACCTTCAAGTGCTTCTCCACCACTTAGAGAACCATCTCCAATGATAGCAATAACATTTCCTTTTTCTCCTTTAACATCTCTAGCTTTTGCAAGACCCAAAGCTAAACTTATTGAAGTTGAAGTATGTCCTAAGATAAAGTGATCATGTTCACTTTCATGTTGATTACTATATCCAGTTACATCATCATAGTGTGCTTCATCTGTGAAAAGCTTCTCTTCTTCCAGTTAGCATTTTATGTGGATATGTTTTGGTGAGATACATCAAATACAAACTTATCCTTTGGTGAGTCAAAAACATAATGTAAAAGCTATTGTTGCTTCAACTATTCCTAAGTTTTGATCCAGTGTCCTCCATGTTTAGCATCTCTTGTTATTACTGCTTCTCTTATTTCTTCAGCTAAGACTTTCATTTCCTCAATATTTAATTTTACATCCTCTGGTGAATTGATTTTTCTAAATACATTACCATTTCCTCCTATTCTTTATCCCAAGTTAACTTTTCCTGTTTCAACTGCAATTTCATATTTTTGCAATCTTATAGTTTAATTTTTCCAATGTTTCTTCTATTTGCTTTTTGCTCTAAGAGTTTTGTTCTTTTGTTCTTTTAAGATTACATCTTTCTTGAATAGTTGAGTCTGCTACTAAAAATGTATTAAAACATATTTAACACACTAGAATATTACTACTTCAACGAGTATATTTTCAATACTTAGTATCTACTCATAGTTCCTTGTACTCTCCATAGTCGTAAATTCTCGACTCAGCCATCGGTACATATAGATATTTTTAACTTGCTATTCGTAGCTTTTCTCCTTTTCTTTTTTTATTTTAAAAATATCTATGCTATTACTTTATATATTTTTGCTTTTTTTCAAGATTTATACTTGCATTGTAATCTCTATCTATTTCTAAACCGCAATTACTGCATTTATAAATCCTATTATTTAATTTTAAATCTTTCTTTATACTACCACAACAAGAACAAGTTTTACTACTTGGATAGAATGTATCTACTAACCTTAGTTCTATATTTCTTTTTCCTTACATTTATTTATAAGTTTTAGTTCTTATCGCATAGAAATTCTGTTCTTGTATAGCTTTTTGAAAGATGTTTATTCTTCATCATATTAGATACTTTTTAAATCTTCAATAGTAATGTATTTTAACTTGGCTCTTGTTATTTCATCTACTATTTTATTATTATAATCATCTCTAATACAATTTAGTCTATAAAATAATTTTTGTACTTTCAACTTTTTTTCTTATTAAAATTCTTACATTCTTTTAATTTTATAGATTTAGAATATTCTACACTTCTTGACATCTTTCTTTGTTCTCTTAAGTTTCTTTTTCAACTTTTTTAACTTTTTTAGTTTTATTTATATTTTTTTAAATACCTTACCATTAGAACATATAGCTGTGTCTTTTATACCTAAATCTACTCCCTAATCCTTTACTACTAGTATTAGTTGCTTTACAGTATCTTCAATTTCCATAATAAGTGATAGAAAATATCTATCAGCTATTTTAGTTATAGTACCACTTTTTAATAATCGCATTTTTAGGTATATATCCATATTCTTTTACTCTTACAAATTTCAATGTGGGATTTTTATTTTATGCCTATAAAACTCAAAAATCAGTTTTTATTATTCTTAACAAAAATATGCCCCCTCAGCTCATTCTTACCTTTTTCTTAAAAACAGGAAAAAGCACTTAAACGCTTAAAAAGTTTTTTTAAATGCTTTTTTTCCCCATAAAAGCATTGCTTGTTTAACTGATTTAGATGATACCTCTTTTATCCATTTTTATCAGGATTATTAGGAAGATATACATTATTGATATACTTAGAAAAATCAAAAGCACTAACAAACTTATTATTTGATTTATATTGTTCCTGATTATATTTAATATATTCATTGTATATGAATCTTTCAACTCCAATAGTTTTATTTACTTGTATTTTTGTTCTTCTGTTAGTTTTTATTTCTATCTTTATTGCTTTATACATCTTCCACCCACCTTTCCATATATTTTTATATGTTTAAATATGTTTTTGATTACTGTTTTTGTACTCCCTCTGTTCTTGTAACAGGAGGTATCATTCCAATTTTTCATAATATCTAAGTGTATCTTGTGTCAATCCTAATTCTTCACTCACTTCTTTAATTGTCATACTGCCTCCTAAATTAGTTAAACTTAACTTTAAGTCTAAGTTTATTTTTAATAATAACTCATTTTTTTCAAGATAAATCTATTTTTATCACTTAGAGTTAACTCTAAGTCAAGAAAATTTTAAAAATTTTTATTTTTAATAATATTAATGTAATGAAATATATTGACATTGTATTGAACAAAGAATATAATTTAGTTAGAAAAAGATTTGAGGAGGTTATGATGAAAGCTATAACTACAGATAAAGAAAAACTAATATAAATTTTAGACTTGATAAAAATTTAAAAGAAGAACTAGATATACTTTTGTGATGAAATTGGCATTACAGTAATAGCGGCTTTCACAATTTTTGCTAAAAAAATTTGTTAGAGAAAGAAGACTGCCTTTTACAGTTGATGCAGATCCATTTTATAGTGCAAAAATTTAGAAAGATTAAAAATCAATAGAACAATTAGAAAATAAAGGTGGAACTGTTCATGAAATTACAGAGGTATTAGATGATTAAAGAATGGTCAGATGAGGCTTGGGAAGAATTTTTAGAACAAAAATAGCTACTACAAACTTTTTATTTGCAATAGCTATTTAATTTTTACCATTTGAATATTTTATAATCATCATCAGTGGCATTTTTTTAGCAGCTTCTAATTTTTCTTTCATTGTAGGATCTGATAATAAATACAAAGTTTCCAACAAAACTACTATACCCACTTTCACTTATTATATTGTCTTTTTCAACCATATTTGACATACTAATAACTCCCTTTTAATATATCAGTATTTTTAACTATCAATTTTTATATAGTTATCTTCTACTTTTTAATTTGATATTATATGAGAAATACTGAAATGCTTCTTCTGTATGATCTACAACAACAATAGTTTTTCCTTTCTTTCTCAGCTTTTTCTAAAAAGGACAACTTGATATATTTCAGTTGGATTTAACCCTTTGAAAGGTTCATCAATTCCTATTATCTTTGCTGATGTTTTTAATGTTTTTAATGTTTTTTATTCTTATATTTTCGCCACTCAGATAAACTAGAAGATGATTGCCCTATTTTTAGATGACCTAACATTATTGATGAAGCTTGCTCTAGCGTATCTGCTATTTTTATTTACATCTGAAAAAAATATTTCAGCTTCTTCAATGGTCATTTTCCAAATATCAAAAAAATATTCTTATCATTTATTTTATATTTTTTTAATTCCTTATTAAAACCAGTTCCTTCACATTCTTTACATTCTATTTTTTTATTGTGCTATCATAATCAGTTGAGTATTCAATATAACCTGCTCCACCACAATTTTTACATGCTCCATCATCTCCAGAAGAATTAGAGAAAAATTTCTTATTTTTTTATTAAACTTCTTAGAAAAATTTCTATAATATCAGTTGAAAAATCTAAAAGTGTTACTACTAGTGAATTTTTATTCCCTTTGTAAAGGTTTTTGATGTATATAAAGATAGCTCTCAAAAATTGTGGGAGATACTCTCTTAATAAAGTTGATTTTTCCTATTCCTGATCTTCCTGTAATCAAATTTAATCTATTAACTGCTATTTTTATATCTACTCCTTGATAATTATAAATTGTATTTTTTTATTTTTTATTGAAATTAGTTTTTCTGGTTTTTTTCTATTGGAAATTTCTTTGATATTTGTTGTTCAATCATATATCATCAATTAACTTTCCACCATATATTCCACCTTTTTCTCCTAATGCAATAATTTTTTAGCTTCATTATAAAAATATCACTATGGTCTATAATCACAACAGTATGCTTCTCTGATATTTTTAAAATATTTTTATAAATACTTTCTCTTTCAATTCCAGATAGTCCTGCTAAAGGTTCATCTAAAACTATCAATAGGTCTACTAACTGTGTATTAAAAAGTTGAACCATTTTTAATCTCTGTAGTTCACCACCTGAAAGACTAGGAATTGTTCTATTAAAAATAAAGATGTCCTAAACTGTTTTCTATCGCTGTCTCTAAAAATTTTTTTAAACTGTCTAATAATAATGAAACAGTTTCTTTTTATTTGAGATTGTAGATATTTTATGTGTTCATATAATTTTTCAAATGGTAAAGCATAAATTCACCAATAGAAATATCAAAAACTTTATATTTATCATATTCTTTTGAGTATTTTTTCCTTGACAATATTCACAAGTTTTTCAGAATAAAATTTTTGCTTGGAGTAAATTTTTAACATCATGGGAGTATTTGTCATAATTCCATAAAAATTTACTTGTCCTTCTTGAAAAACCATTTGTTCTTTTTATAACGAATAGAATATTTTTCTAAACTTTCTCCATATAAAAACTTCTTTTTCATCAGAATTTAATTCTCTAAAAAGTTTTAGTAGAGTCTATCTCTTTCTCTAAACAAAAATTTTTCTATGATTTCCATATAAAAGTCTTTATATCTATTCCAACACTTTACAGGATTCTTTTTAGAGGAATATTGTAATCAATTACTTTATTTTCATCTAAAACATTTGTTATTCCAAGTCCATGACAATGTTCACAAAAATTTCCTTCTTTATTTAATACAAAATCTCCTTCATTCATTTCTAATACTAACGAATAAAGTAAAAGCAATTTTTCTATTCATACCAAAAATAAGTACCTCATTGTTGAACGAATATTAGTATTAAAATTTAATTGCTTTTATAGGAATTGTTACTTTCATATTTTCATATTTTTACTTTATACTTTACTTCAAAAATTTTTCATTATCATACATTAAAAAAATAATTCATGTTGTCCAATTTGAGCAATAGTATCGTAAGCTAAAGAAGATTTTCCACTTCCTGAATGAATCTATAATTAAATTGATTCCTTTTTCAATAAGTTCTATGTCTATATTTTTTTAAATTATTTGTTTCAATTCCAGAAATTATAATATTTTTTTAGACATTATTCTCCTTTATTTTCTAAAATAACTCTATATAAATCATTAATTAAAAATTCTAATGTCTTTTTAGCATGTACACAAAAATCTCTCATCAATAGAATGAATAGTATTTCCTTCTTTTAAATACATAGCATTTATAGGACAACCTCCTCCACAAATTCCTAGAGCTGGACAAGGTTCACACTCTCTATTATTTATAGGAGTTCTTTTTGACCATTCTATAAATGTTTCATTTTTTCTTGCATCAAAATCTTTTTCTTTAATATTAGATACAAAATACTTCTTATCATGTAAACAACCATGACAAATACCTACTTGTCCATTAGGTGCAATGACAATCTGTCCACCAGCAGTAGCGGCACAATCAGAAAAATATACTTGTGCTTTTGAAAAAGATTTTAATTTTTTCTCATTATTCTATCTTCATAAATTCCAAGTTTTCTCAACTCTAGAAATTCATCAATAATAAATTGAGCTGCTGCTTCATTATAACTCTGTGGTAAAATAAAAGTATCACTTGACATCATTATATTAAATCCAAAGCCTTTAATACCATATTCATTAACTAATGTAAGTACACTTTTTAGTATCTTTTTACTGTTTCTTCTGTTAATGTAACAGATAAAGAAACTGGAAACTTCCTCTTCCTTACACATTTTTAAAGTTTCCATAAGTTTTGTATAAACAGGATTTCCTGATTTATCTACACGCATTGCATTTGTTTCTCAGTAAATCCATCAATAGAAATTCCAATTGAAACTCCTAATTTTTTAAAGTGAGAGTTCTTTCTCTTGTCAAAAGTAAAACCATTTGTAATAAGTGATAACTCCATATTTTTATATAAGGATCTATATCTCTTAAATTATTTACTTTGTTTGATATATACTCCAAAACTTCAAAGTTTACTAAAGGTTCTCCTCCATAAAATATTAATACTGGCTTATTTTCTTCTGGATCTATCCCAGATAATTTAATCTGACTTATAAAAAAATCTAATGCTTCATCAGCTGTCCTTTTTGACATATTCTCAGTTAAAAATGAGACGTCATTATTATTTCCTAAAAAAACAATATTTACTAAAAGCAATATTACATTGTTCACTTAAAATCATATAGCATACATTAATAGTGGGATTTGGAATTTTTGATTTAATAAACTCTAATACTTTTTCATCTTCATTTTCAACTTTTGTAATAATTTTTATATTTTACAAGTTCTGCTACTTCTCTTTCTATTTCTTGTGGAATGTTATTCAATTTATTCTGAAAGAGAGCTTGCTAACCAAGTTTGCAAGCTCTCATATTTTTCTTTAGATAAATATACAGGTTTCATTCTCAATGAATGATACAATGCTACAGCATCTTTTTAAATCATAACTATGAGCAAAACGTGATAATTTTACCATTCTATTTCTCCAAATTCAGGAGTCTCTACAAGAACAAGAACAAGTACAACTATTACAACTTACGCAAGCACATCTACATCCTCCCATAGCAAAAATATCTTCTTCCCCTATTATTCCAAATAATTTATTATAATCATATAAAGTTGCTGACATATTAAAATACCTCCCATTCAAAAATCTTCAACATATCCACCTGAACATGAACATCTACAATTACACATACATCCTCTACAACTTGACATACAAGTATCGGCTATATTTTTGTAGTTCACTACTAACATTTCCAAACATAATGTCATAAAATTTTTTTATTATATTCTAACATAGTATCCCTCCTTAACTCTTTTTCCTAAGTCTATCAAAAATATAAAGAATGTCAATATATAATATAAAAAGATATGTCTTTTATAATTTTTAAAAATATGGAAAAATCTAATTCTTTTTAAGATATGTAAAAAGTTTACTTCTCTTTTTTTCATCCTTAAACTTCCATTTTTTTCTATTTCTTACTATCTTTGATATATTTGATATCTTTCTCCGAGGTTCATTACCATTCATATAATAAGAAATTGCATCAAATTTTTTTAAGAATTTTTAAATATTATTTAGAAAATAAAAAAACTGTACCTTAAATCTTGATTTCAAGATAATAGGCACAGTTCATTTTATTATTTTTTTATAGTATTTCATAGCTTCCGGTAAAAATCTTTTTAACTCTTCTATTCTATTTTTGAGTAGAAGGGTGAGAAGATAGTATTTCTGCTTGTTGACTTCCACCTAAGTCCATCATTCTTTGTTGTGCAGCTATAGCTTCTTGTGGATTATATCCTGCCATAGCCATAAAGATATCATTCCATATTTATCTGCTTCATATTCTTGAGTTCTGTTGAACTTTAAAAAGCCCTAATGATAGTCCTTGTTGAGCTAAATCATCACTGATAACAGGAACTCCTGTTACAGCGTCTATAAGTTTTTTTACCTATCATTAAGAATCCAGCTAAATTTTTGGTTACTTGCACTTTCTGCATGGTGTCCACCTATAACGTGACCTATTTCATGTCCCATTACAAAAGCTATAGCTGCATCTGTTTTTAATACTGGTAATATTCCTGTGTAGAAAGCAATTTTTTTCCTCCTGGTAATGCAAAAAGCATTTATATCCTTACTCTTTATTAAGTTAAATTCCCATTGTAGATTTTTTATTTTTATCTTGCATTCCATTTGCAGTTAAATATTGTTCAACAGCTCTAGAAATTCTTCTTCCAATTTGATTTATTCTTTGTCCATCAGCAGTATTATTTTGCTAACAAATTATTTTGTCTTAATTCTGCTATCATTTGATTATATTGTGAGATAGAAGATTGAGCTACAGCCTCATCACTTACCATCTTCAACTGTCTTCTTCCTGTTAAAGGTGCAGTTGAACAAGATATTAAAATTAAAGATACAAACAACATTAAAATTATATTTTTTTGATTTTTTTCATAAACACTCCTTCCTTATACGATTACTTGTCAGCCTATAATGGTTCTAGAGCTCCACAAAGGCTCTTTTCACCATTATAGGGCGTCGCAGTAATCTTAATCAATTTTATTGAATTTATTTTTATATTCTTTTATAAAAAAATAGGGAGTTGAAATTCAACCCCCATATTATTTTTATTTTTCAATATACTATTTTTTTCAATTCTTGTATATGGTATAAGAGCTATATTTCTTGCTCTTTTTAACAGCTTTTTGCTATTTTTTTCTTTGTAATTTAGCATTAGCTCCAGTTAATCTTGAAGGATTGATTTTTCCTTTATCAGATACGAATCTTTTTAAAAAGTTCAACATTTTTTTATAATCAATTTCTTCAGCTTTTAACTCTTAATTTTTGCTCTTCTTCTTCTGAATTCTGCCATTTAATTTCCCTCCTTTTTGAGAATTAACGATTTTTTTAATCAATAACAAAAAAATTAGTCAAGTCTTACAACTATATGTCTCATTACAGCTTCCATAATGTTTATTTTAGCTTCTACTTCTGCTAATTTTTGTTCCGTCCATCTCAAAAAGTAGTTAGTACATAAAAAAACCTGATTTTTTTCTTATCGATTGGATAAGCAAGTTTTCTTTCTCCCCATTTTTTTCTGTCTTAGCTATTGTAGCTCCATTTGCAGTTAATAAAAGAGTTTATTTGGTTTATTAACTCGTCTCTACCTTCTTCTAATACAGTAGGGTTGATGATGTACATAATTTCATATTTTTCATAGCATTAACCTCCTCCCTTTGGTTTTTGCCCAAAACACGTCGTTTTTGAGCAGGGCTTAATAATTATATCATAGTACTTTATATTTTGCAAGTACAAATTAATAAAGTTTCATTAATTCTTTTATTTTAGCTACAACTTCAGATTCTGATACTTCTAAAGTTTCTCCTGTTTTTCTGATTTTTACTTCAACTATACCTTCATCAGCTCTTTTTCCTACAACAACTTTGAATGGGAATCCGATTAAGTCAGCATCTTTGAATTTAAATCCAGGTTTTTCATCTCTATCATCTAACATTACATCAATATCTTCTGCTTGTAATTCATTATAGATTTTTTCAGCTAAACTTACTTGCCCTTCATTTTTTATATTTGCAGGAATTACATCAACAATATAAGGTGCTATTGATACTGGCCAAATAATTCCATTTTCATCATTATTTTGTTCTATTGCAGCTGCCATAGTTCTTGTAACTCCTATACCGTAGCAACCCATTAACATATATTGTGTTTTACCATTTTCATCAAGGTAAGTAGCATTCATAGCCTTAGAATATTTATCTCCAAGTTTGAAGATTTGCCCACATTCTATACCTCTTGCTGAATGTAATTTTTCCACCTGTTATACAGTTATCTCCAACTCTAACTTTTCTTATATCAGCAACTATATCAGCCTTGTAATCTCTTCCATAGTTTACATTCTTATAGTGGTAATCTTTTTGGTGAGAACCTACAACATGGTTTTGTAACTTCTATTACAGATAAGTCAGCTACAATTTTAATTTCAGTTGGCAATTTATATATCCTATATATCCTTTTTGTCAATCCGATTTTTTTCTATTTCTTCATCAGTAGCCATTTCAACTTCTACTGCATTTAAGATATTTTTTTAATTTAACTTCGTTTACTTCAAAAATCTCCTCTTATTAGAACCATGTATATTTCATCTGTTCCCATATCTTTATATGTCAATGCTTTTACAGTTCTTTTCTAGAGGAATATCTAAATATTTTGCTAAGCTTTCTATTGTTGGACAATCTGGAGTGTGAACAAGTTCAACTTCTCTTAATTCTTCCTTTGGAGGATTGATAAGTTCACTTACAGCCTTTTCTATGTTTGCTGCATATTCTGAACCATCAGAATAAATGATTTCATCTTCTCCTGATTCTGCTAGAACTTGGAATTCTTGTGATCCACTTCCACCAATGTTTCCTGAGTCTGCATCAACAGGTCTAAATTTTTAAAACCACATCTTGTGAAAATTCTTGTATAAGCATCTTTCATATTTAAGAATTCTTCATCTAATGATTCTTGAGAAGTATGGAAAGAATAACCATCTTTCATAGTAAATTCTCTACCTCTCATAAGTCCAAATCTAGGTCTTCTTTCATCTCTAAATTTTTGTTTTGTATGTGATATAGATTTAAAGGAAGTGACTTATATGAAGAAATATCACTTCTAACTATCGATGTTATCATTTCTTCTTGTGTTGGAGATAGAACGAAATCTCTTTCATGTCTATCTTTCAATCTTAGCATTTCTGCTCCCATTACATCCCATCTTCCACTTTCTTGCCAAAGTTCAGCTGGTTGAACAACTGGCATTAAAAAGTTCTAATGCTCCTGCTCTATCCATTTCTTCACGAACAATATTTTCTATTTTTTTCTAATAGTTCTATATCCTAATGGTAGATAAGCATAAATACCACTAGCTAATTTTTATCATAGCTGCTCTAAGCATTAATTTATGACTTGCAATTTCTGCTTCTTTAGGTGTTTCTTTTTAAAGTTTTTTTATATACGCCTTACTGAATCTCATTTTTTTCCTCCAATTAAATTTTAGATTTACCTTATAATTTTTAACATATTTATCTAACTTTGTCTTTTATTTTTGAAAAAGACAAGTTTTTAAAAAAATGTAAAGATAAAACACTTTGACAATTTTTTAAAAAGTATTTTATACTTAGTAGGTGAATTATTATGATTTTTAGATGAATTTATAGAAATTGCTAATCTTTTTAGAGATATATTCTCCACTTTTTTAAGTGAGAAACAAAAAGAATATTTAGAAGACCATTTTGAAAAATGATCTTTCTATCTCAGAGATTGCAAAAAAACAATAATGTCAGTAGACAGGCGATATTCGATAATATAAAAAGAGGTGTCGCTCTCTTATATGAATATGAAAATAAGTTAAAGTTTCATCAAATAAAACAAGATATAAGAGAAAAAAATTAATTGATTTAAAAGAAGATTTTTACAGAGGAAAAGTTGGAAAATATAATAGAAGACTTAGTTTAATGAGGTAGATATGTTAGAAAAATTTAGGAAATAGATTTCAGGATATTTTTAAAAAGATAAGAGGACATGGAAAGCTTTAGTGACTCTAATATAAAAAGATGCACTTAGAGAAGTTAAAATGTCTCTTTTAGAAGCTGACGTAAACTATAAGGTTGTTAAGGACTTCACAAATAGAATCAGTGAAAAGGCTATTGGAACTGAAGTTATAAGAGGAGTTAATCCTGCTCAACAATTTATTAAATTAGTAAATGATGAACTTGTTGAACTTTTAGGAGGAACTAGCTCAAAAATTAACAAAAAGGACTTAGAAATCCTACTATAATTATGTTAGCAGGTTTACAAGGGGCAGGGAAAACTACTTTCGCTGCTAAGCTTGCAAAATTTTTAAAAAAACAAAATGAAAAACTGTTACTTGTTGGAGTCGATGTCTATAGACCTGCTGCTATAAAACAATTACAAGTTTTAGGGCAACAAATAGGGGTAGATGTTTATTCTGAAGAAGATAACAAAGATGTAGTTGGAATTGCAACAAGAGCTATAGAAAAAGCTAAAGAAATAAAATGCAACATATATGATAGTTGATACTGCTGGTAGATTACACGTTGATGAAACTCTTATGAATGAGTTGAAAGAACTTAAAAGGGCTATAAAGCCTCAAGAAATTTTTACTTGTTGTAGATGCTATGATAGGGCAAGATGCGGTTAACCTAGCTGAATCTTTCAACAATGCTTTGAGTGTTGATGGAGTTATCTTAACTAAATTAGATGGAGATACTCGTGGAGGAGCCGCTTTATCAATAAAGGCTGTTGTTGGTAAAACCAATAAAGTTTATTGGAGTTGGAGAAAAAAATTAAATGATATTGAAATTTTTCCACCCAGATAGATTAGTTTCAAGAATCTTAGGAATGGGAGACGTTGTTTCTCTTGTTGAAAAAGCTCAAGAAGTTATAGATGAAAATGAAGCTAAATCTTTGGAAGAAAAGATTAAATCTCAAAAATTTGACTTAAATGACTTCTTAAAAACAATTACAAAACAATTAAAAGATTAGGTTCTCTTGGAGGAATATTAAAATTGATTCCTGGTATGCCAAAAAAATTGATGACTTAGCACCAGCTGAAAAGGAAATGAAAAAAAGTTGAAGCTATAATTCAATCTATGACTATTGAAGAGAGAAAGAAACCTGATATATTAAAAGCTAGTAGAAAAATAAGAATTGCAAAAAGGTAGTGGAACTGATGTTTCAGATGTAAATAAACTACTTAAACAGTTTGAACAAATGAAATCAATGATGAAAATGTTTAGCTCAGGAAAAATGCCTAATTTAGGTGGTATGGGCAAGGGTGGAAAAATTCCCATTTTAAAAAAATGCTTATAAAAAAATTTATATAAAACAAAAGGAGATGTGAAATAATGTTAAAATTAAGACTTACAAGATTAGGAGATAAAAAGAGACCTTCTTATAGATTAGTAGCTATGGAAGCTTTATCTAAAAAGAGATGGAGGAGCTATTGCTTTACTTAGGTAACTACTTCCCATTAGAAGATTCTAAAGTAGTTTTTAAAAGAAGAAGAAATCATTAAATTCTTACAAAATGGAGCTCAACCAACTAGAACAGTTAAATCTATCCTAGTTAAAGCTGGAGTTTGGGCTAAATTTGAAGAAAGCAAAAAGAAATAAGTCTTAAATTAAAAAGTTGATAAGTTAAACTTATCAACTTTTTTTATTTAATATGTTTTTTATAAGTTCTTTTATTTTTTTCAATTAGAGTATTTAAATCAATATCACCTTTTTCACTCACTTTTTCAAGAGTAGCTTTTTGGCAACATCACAGCAGCAAGTATTCCTTGTAATATTTTAAATCTTTCAGATATCTTTATCATATCCTTTTTTAAATTTGGATAGGCTTTTTATTAAATCTTTTAAATAAGTATCTTTATTTATACTATCTAAAGGAATTTGAGAGTTTGAACTTTCTTCAGTTGTTTCTTCTACTTTTTCTTCTTTCACTTCTTCACTATTCATAGTACCATTTTTCCCAATTTAAAAAGAGTTTGTGATCCTTGAAGTGAACGAATTCTTGTACAATCTTGCATCATTTCTAAAAATACCTCTGAAGTTTCCATCTTTATCCTTAACTGCTGAATAACAGATATAGATAAATAGACCTGGTTTATTTATCCAGAATTCTGCAAAATCTTGTTCGCCATTTCTAAATTTTTTCTATAATTTCTTCAACTATATGTACGCTCTTTCTAGGGTGACAGTTTTTTTAACATCTCTTCCTATTACATTTTTTTACTACGAGGGAATATTCTATGAGCAGTGTCAGAATAGAATTTTTACTATTTCATTTTTCATCAACATAAGTTATATCCACAGGTAAATGCTTTAAATACTAAGTTTATTTGCTCTAAAGTCATTTTTTTCCCATAGCTACATCTAATTCAGAAGAATTTTTCCCTGAATTAAATCCATATTTTCCCTAAAAGTTGAGCCAAGTCCTTAGCTAAATTACCTTGTCCTGAAATATTAGAACTTTCAGATTGATTTATTTCTTTTTTTAGGACTAACTTCTTCTAATTCACCAAAAAGTAAAAACCTATCTCTTTGTCTCCTGATTTCATATCTTCAAACTCTTCTTCTGTTATCATAGCAAGAGATGTAGGATATAAAAACAGTTTCTTCCTTTTGAATTAAATCTATTATATCTGCTGCAACACTAGTTTGAGAAGCGATGAATTCTTCTTCATTACCATCATCTAGCATTTTTCTATTTTTCTTTTAATTCATCTCTAACAAAGTCATCTAAAACCCACATTGTAGTTGTTGGTCTTGTAAAACCTTTCTTTTCTAAAAAGTGAATAAAGCTGATTTTGTTTTCTAGGTAAATGAAGTTTCCACCATAAATCAAGTTTATCATATAGTTCATACCATTGATTTTTTTATTACAGGAAATTGAATTAAGTTTTTCAACTTCTTTTTAGTAGTTCCCTCATATCATCATTTTTCTCTATAGTAACACATAATAGGGTGATCTGAAGGAAGATCAGTAGGTCTACTTGTATCCATTACTTCATTAAATAATAACATCATATTTTGGATATTTTCTTTTATACATTCATCTTCAACAAAGGGTACAATTTTTTTGTTCAGCATAAGCAATTTCATAAGGTGTTAAAGTTTTTTTACTCTTTCTTTAAGCAACTTTCTTGCTTCCTCTAAACTTATTTTTTTCCTGCATTGTATTTCTCTTTTAATTCAATTACAAATTTTTAGCTTTTTCTTCATCAAGTGCTGGTAAATGTTTTGCCATTGTTTCCATAATTACTTCAACTCTCTTTCAATTTTTAATTGTTTACTAAAATTATAAACTTTTTAATCGAAAGTGTCAACAAAAAGTTTTATACTTAAATAGTTTATGAAAATAAAAAGTAAAAAAAGAAATTATTTGACAGTAAAAGTAAAAAAAGTTATATAATGAACTAAGTTAAAAAAATCATGAATTGAGGAATGATATTATGAAAACTATGTTTAAAAAAATAATGATTTAACTCAAGGTAAAATTTGGAAGGTTATTTTTGAATTTTTACTCTGCCTATATTTTTAGGAACATTATTTCAATCTCTTTACACAACTATAGATGCCATCATAGTAGGAAAGTTTGCAGGTAAGGATGCCTTTGCTGCCATTGAATCAGTTATGAGTTTTCAAAGATTACCTGTAAGTTTTTATTGGGCTATCATCAGGAGCGACTATTATTATTTCTCAATATTTTTGGTGCAAAAAGAAAAAGAAGATGTTTCTAAAAGCTAGTCATACAGCCATGTTATTTGCCATAGTTGGAGGATTAATTTTATCTATATTAAGTTGTATTTTATCACCTTACTTCATAGGTCTTATTAAAAGTTCCTCAAAAATATTCCATGAAGCTTACATCTACACTTTTTATTTGTTTCAGTGGTATGGTTTTTTCTATGATATATAACATAGGTTCAGGTATTTTTAAGAGCCTTAGGGAATTCAAAAACACCTTTTTCATATTTTTAATATTTGCTAATATCTTAAACATAGTTTTTAGATTTAATTTTTGTAATTAACTTTAATTTATCTGTTGTAGGAGTGGGACTTGCCACATTAATTTCGCAAATTGTGAGTGCAATTTTAGTCTTTGTAGTGTTGATGAGAACTAATTTAGATTGTAGAATTTATATAAAAAAATTAACTTTTTATAAAAAAATATTTAAAGAAAATCTTTGTATTAGGGTTTGCCCATTGCTATACAATCAGTTATTTATCCTATTGCTAATACCACTATACAAAGTAAGATAAATATGTTTGGTGTAAATAGTATAGCTGCTTGGGCTATTTCAGGAAAATTAGATTTCTTAATATGGTCTGTTTCAGATGCCTTTTTGTATATCTTCTTCAACTTTTTGTTGCACAAAATTATGGAGCTAAGAAACATCATAGAGTTAAGAAAGGAATTATATCTTCTGTAATTATGTCCATTTCAATGATATTAGTTATAAGTATAACTCTATTTATTTGGAGTAAAGATTTAGCACCTTTCCTTATAGAAGATAGAGAAGTTATAGAATTGACTTCAGAAATTTTTAAGTATACTAGCACCTTTCTACTTTATTTATACGATTGGGGATGTATTAGCTGGTGCTATAAGAGGGCTTGGAGATACTTTTTATCCTATGTTAATAAATGTATTGGCTATTTGTGGTGTAAGACTTTTTATGGATATTTTTTTGTCTTCCCTTTAAATCCTACATTCTTTATGATACTATACAGTTATTTAATTTCTTGGTCAGTAAATACCTTTGCTTTTTCTTATCTATATTTACTTCAAAAGAGAAAAATCTAAAATAAAAAAAGCTAGAACATACTATAAACACTTAGTTTAAAAGTTAAAAAAATAAGTGAGTTACGAATGGAATTTTAGATAAAAAAATCAAATAGAATGAGCTGAGTAATTGTCAGAGTGTCTGAAGCCAACTTGTTGGCGAGTTTCCAGAAAAATTACAGCGAATTCTTGATTTTTTATCGTTAAGAAATTTACTCAGTAACGAATTATTTTTTTACTTATATATTCTAGCTTTTTAGTTTTTATTATTTTATTTCTCTTTCTTCTATTTTTTTACCTTAGTTAATTTTTCTTGGAAATTTTTTCTAACAATAGGCTTATTTTTCAGCAAATATCTTTTTATCTATTTCAGTATAAAAATCATAAAAGCTCCTTCTCACTCTTAAATGGATGAGCATTGGCAATAGAAAATACAGATAGCAGTGAACTACTCCCACTTGTAGAAGTGGGAGCTTCTTGGGAAGTATGTGCTTTTGTTAGCCACATATATTTACCAAGCTCTTCGGGTAGTCCCTACCCTGATATATTTTTTTCTAACTTACTTTTTCTTCTCTTAATATTTCTAAACCTTTTCTTAATATATTTATACTTGCATTGTAATCTCTATCTATTTCTAGTCCACAACATTCACAATGATATATTCTTTCTGATAATTTTTAGTGTTTCTTTTATATTACCACAACTAGAACAAGTCTTACTACTTGGATAAAATGTAGGTACTTTTTATAATCTTTTCTTCCATACCAGTTTGCTTTATATTCTAGTTGTCTTACAAATTCACTCCAACTTACATCTGATATACTTTTTTTGCTAATTTGTGATTTTTTTAACATTCCCTTTATATTTAAGTCTTCTATACAGATTATATCGTGGTTATTGATAATTTTTTTGTACTCAACTTATTTACAAAGTCTTTTCTTTTATTTCTAATTTTATTATGTATTTTTGCTACTTTTTTTCTTTTGTTTTTTTGATAATTCTTACTATCTGATAGTTTTTTTATCGCTATCTTTAGCAAGTTTACATCTCCTTGATAGTTTTCTTTTGTTCTCTTTTTCAGTTTTTCTCATATTCTTTTTGATAACTTTTAAATTTTCTAATTTTGTACAATCACTCATTGTTGCAAAATTCTTTTTATTCCTAAATCTATTCCAATATTTTTTTATTAGTTTTTGGTAATTCTTCTATTTCTTCTTCACATAATATTGAAACAAAAAATAATGATCAAGACTATTTTTTTACTTATTGTTACTGATTTAATTATACCTTCTATTTTTCTATGTAATTTGATTTTAACTAGCGATTTTAATTTAGGAAGTTTTATGTAGCTATCTTTAATATATATTGTGTTCTGATTATTTGTAGTATAACTTTGGGCTGGATTGGATTTACACTTATATTTTGGAAAACCAAAATCTTTATTTTTTTAAGAAAAATTTTTTAAAAAGCTTTTTTTCTAAATTTAGTTGTGCATTAGCAAGAGCTAAACTATCAACTTCTTTTAAATAAGGATATTCTTCTTTTATATTTAGCAGGAGTAGGATATTCAGTTTTAACTCCTGTTGCTTTATATTCTTCATAACTTTTCTTTCTATCATCTAACATAAGGTTATAAACTTTTCTAACACAACCAAAGTTTTTTTGAGAAAAATATTATTTGTTCTAAGGTAGGATATATTCTGAATTTATATGCTTTTTTTAATTATCTTCATTTTCTCCTCCTTGCCTTTGAATATATTTTTTTAATAACTTCTATACTTGCTCCACCAACATTAAAAAAACTTCTACTCCAAAAAAATATCCCTTTTTTAAATATCTTTACTTAATTTAAGTGTATCATATTTTTAATAAAATTTCAAGAAAATAAAAAGCAATTCATCCCCCTACTTATAGAAGTAGGGGACTTCTTGCTAGATATTGTTAAAAATCTTTTCATAAAAAAATCCCCCAAAGTAAAAATTATTTAGCTAAGTCTTTTAAATCATAAGGTGTTAATTGGTAAACAGCATTTAACCAATTATGATAGAATAAATGTGCTGTTGTTTTTCCAAGTCTGTAAAGGTTTTTTTAGTATCGTCATCATTTGGAAAATAATTTACAGGTACTTGTATTTCTAGTCCCTTATCCTTATCTCTTCTATATTCTCCTAATAAAGTTTCTCTATCATATTCTAAAATGTCCTGTAATAAAGATTTTTTTCTTAAATTTTCAGTACTTATAAGTAAAGAACCTACTTCTGATTTTTGCTAAAATTTCTAGTTCTTTTTGTAGAAGCTAGTTTATTTTTCATCTATATGAGTATGTCTTGAATGAGGTGCTAAGAATACATCACTAAATCCACGAATTAAAAGGATTAGATGATTCAGTTATCTCATGTTCAAACACTCCAAAAACTTTTTGCAGGTTGTATTGTTTTAGCAATCTTATAGTCATTATATAGACGAGCTTGTGCTGCCCAACATATATGTAAACATGAGAAAACATGAGTTTTACTCCATTCAAATATTTCTTGTAATTCCTTCCAATAGTCTACTTCTTCATATTCCATCTGCTCAACAGGAGCACCTGTAATTATTAAAGCATCATAGAAATTATCTTTTATATCATCAAAAATATTGATAGAACTTTTCTATATGGCTCAAATTTGTATTTTTTTAGATTCATGATTTTTTTACCATAAGAAATTCAACATTTATTTGTAAAGGTGAATTTCCTATAAGACGAAGTAATTGAGTTTCAGTTTCTTCTTTTTTTAGGCATTAGATTTAATATTAAAAATATTTAATGGACGAATGTCTTGTGTATTAGCACGAGTTTCCTCCATAAAAAATAATTCCTTCTTCTGTTAATTGATTTTTTAGCCGGTATATCATTTGCAACACGAATTGGCATTTTTCTCCCTTCAAATTAAGTATTATTTCTATTGTAAAAATAATACACTTCTCTTTTTATCTTTGTTAGATAATTATAGTATATTTTTCTAAGTATTTTCAATTATTAAAACTAAGATTAGTTATAAATAAAAACTATAAAATTATATAGATATTCCTTAAAATTATTGAAACTATTATGAAAAAGTATGTTATACTTTTTTTAATGGTAATATACTTTTTTTATTAACATTTTTTTAAGGGGGATAAAAATATGAAAAATTTTTTTGGTATAGCAATTTTAGCATTAGCTTTTTATTGCTTGTGGTAAGGAGAAGGATATAAGAGATATCCTTGATAAAGAAAAAAATTAGTTCTGAATTTAATATAGTAGAAGAGAGTGAAAAAAATATTTTGAATTTAAAGATAAAGATGATAATAGAGATGTATTCAGAATCTTTTATGTATGAAAAGATATCAAGTATAGACTTCAAAAATCCTAAAAAGATTGATTCTTTAGAGGAAGGATATATTGAACAAGGTTGTGATATCATATACAAAGATAAAAGATACTATAATGATTGGTATATTTGATCCTGAAGTTGGTTATGGTTTACAATATACATAATTTTGATAATAGCAAAAACTACCTTAGAAATTATAGTAGCAATTGGTTCATAAGATGAACTTTCAGAAAAAGATTTATTTGAAATTCTAAAAAGAAGCTAAATCTTTTATTAAATAGTGCATGATATTAAATTTTTTTAACAATAAATATTTTTTTAAAGGAGATTATTGATTATGAAAAAAATTACAATGTTTTTTAGCAGTTTTGGCATTAACTTTTTGTAGCTTGTGGTAAAGGAGAGGGAGGAATTGTTGATAAAATTAAAAAGCTTAGATAATACAACAAGTCAATCTGAAGCTAGTAGTGATTCTTTAGACCATGGAGACAAAGCAGAATATCTTGATATAGATAAAATTGTTTCTGAATTTGATATAACAGAAGAAGATGACGAACATATTGAATTCCAAGATAGAGACCAAGAAAAAGCAGTGTATAGAATTTTTATCTTTGAAAAAAATGAACAAACTAGACTTTAAAAAAATCCTGATAGAATGGATATATTAGAAAATTTCTATATTGAAAAGAATTGTGACATTGTATATAAAGATGATGAAACTATAATAATTAAGTTAGAACAAGATGGTACTCTTGCCTATAACATACATAACTTTGACGATAGTAAAAACTGAATTAGCTGTCATAGTTTCAATTGGTTCAGATAGAGAATTATCAGAAACTGAGCTATTTGATATTTTAAAGGAAGCTAAATCTTTCATAAAAAGTAGATGAAAACAAATAGAATGAAAAATTGGAGAAATAAAATGAAGAAATATGTTGAGAATGCTGGTTCTTGTATTGTAACAAAATCTATATTGAATGGTGAAACTAAATTTAGATGGCTATTTAGAGAAGAGCCTCTTGATAATATTGATACAGGTTGGATGGCTTTTTGGTGATAGTGATAACGATGAATATGTAAATGATCTTAAAAAAATCTTAGTGTCGTTGATTTAAACACTTTTAATTAATATAGAACCTACTATTTTAAATGTCTATGAAATGCCAGTAGGAACTGATTTAATCTTTATAGAAGAAGATGGAGAGAAATATTTTATCAATGCAAAGACTAATGAGCAAATAAGAGAAAAAAGTAAAATCACCTTTTTACGATAGCTTTTTGAAAAAGAATCTAGACTTTTTAAGAAAAGATGAATATTCAAAAAGAATTCATAGAAAATCTTTTACAGAATCAGATAGAATAAGCCTAGATACTATTGGAGAAGTTGATTTTTCCAACAGGACAGGTAATTATTGCTGACCCTTTATGTTATTTACATAGTGAAGAAAATAGAAAAATCTTGAATAGAACTATTCCTATTGGGAAATATGAGGTTGAACTTGCAATTTTAAACTCAAAAACTATTTCTAAAAAGAGTGGCAGGAGCAAGATTAAAAAAATTAAAAATGACAAGATTATTCGTTATGAACAGACTCAAAAATAAGTCTAGTAAATTAAATGGCTTCAGTGTTGATGCTGGACTAGCTAGTTTCTGTGATGTTACTGTTGCAGAAGAATATACTAAATTTTACTCTAATAATGATTACTTCATTAAACTTCTTCAAGGAAAACAATTTATACATTGGGAACTTCCTGGAACAAATCATAAAATTGCAATGTTTGAAACAGGTTTTTGGAGATGGTTACTATATGAGTTTATATGGACTTAATGAGAAAGATGAAGTTTGTGAATTAGTTATACCTTTCATTAATCCTGAACTTGTGGATTAATAAAAGAATAAGTCAATTGTAGATAATAAAATTTACAGTTGGCTTTTTATTTAGCAAACCCTAATTTGACTGCTAAAAGAAAAAGCAACCTATATAGGCTGCTTTTTATTATATTTTTTATTTTTGCTTAGAAAAAAATAATCTTTTGTTTGTTTACTAACTTGTGGGAATAAGATTATCAATGCAATTAAGTTAGGTATTATAACTAATCCCATTGCAACGTCTTGTATTGTCCAAAACTAAACTTATTTTTTGTTATAGCTCAATTATACATAAGAATGGGAATACAAATCTTACTTTTATCTGTAACTTTAGGATTAAAAGCATAAGTGAAACTTTTAGCTGCATTGAACCATTGTCCCATCAAAGTTGTGAAACAGAAAAGTAAAAGTGCAAATGTTGCTAAATGTTTTAGTGGTTCCCATACTGTTCCAAAAAGATTCTATTGCCATTACAGCTGGACTTAAATCTGATTGATAGATTCCTGTTACTCCAATAACTATTGCTGTTATAGAACAAATTATTATAGTATCTAAGAATACTTCTGTTACTCCTGTTATTCCTTCTTCACAAGGGTGATCAACTATTGCTGAACCATGGGCAAAAAGGTGCTGTTCCTTCCCCAGCTTCATTTGAATACATACCACGTGTTATACCATATTGCATAGCTCTTGCTATAATATATCCTCCTGTTCCACCTGCTGCTGCTTTCATAGAAAAAGGCTTGTGTGAATATTTCTTTAAATACTCCTGGAACTTCTTGGATATTTAATAATATTACTAATAATCCTACTGCAACATAGAATATTGACATTATAGGAACTAATGAAGTAGCTATATTAGCAAGTCTTTTTAATCCACCTAATACAACTGCCATCAAACAACAAATTAAAATTACTCCTGTTAACCAAGTAGGAACATTGTAATTAGATTTCAAAACTCCTGATATAGTATTAGATTGTACTAAATTTGCTCCCATCATCTTTGTACACATCAAAACTGCTATAACAATTCCTAACCAAGGAGCTTTTTAATCCATCTCTAATATAGTACATTGAGTCACTTAGCAAGTTTCCTTCTGAATCTTTTTCCACGATATAGTTGAGATAGAACTATTTCACCATATTTTAAAGCCATTCCAAAAATGCAGCTACCCACATCCAAAAACAGCTCCCATTCCTCCAGCAGCAACTGCAGTTGCAACTCCTACAACATTTCCTCCTCCTACATTTCCAGCAAGTGTTACCATCATTGCTTTAAATGTTGAGATTGAACCTGAACCTTTTTCATCATTTCTTGCTTTTAAATGAGTCAACTAAAGTCTTTTTCATAATAAATTTAAAGTATCTAACTTGTATGAACCCATTAGTAAATGTATACAAAATACCTAATGCTAAAAGTACATAAACAAGCTCATCTTCCCCATAACCATTTATTTACGGTTGTCAAAAAAATAATTCCAAACTTTCCATAATATCTACCCCCTATTTATTTTTCATTTATTATTTTCTTCACTAAATCAGGATAATTACCAATTAAGATATCTATTCCTTTAGCAATTAAATCTTTATATCTTCTTCTTTATTAACTGTCCAAGTATTAATTTCAATATTATCAATTCTTCCACAACTTCAGGAATTAAATTATTAAATCTTGGATGGAAAACATTCAATCCCATGAGAAGCTGTATATGCTCCAGCATCTATTATCCAATCTTCTGATAAGAAACCACATTTTTAATTCAGGAGCTATTTTCTTCATTCTTAACACAGAAAAATGGTTAAAACTTGAAATTATAACCTTCTTTTTCCAGTTTATATTCTTTAATCAGCTTATACACCTTTTTCTTCTATTCCTAAATATTGATTTATTCCTGTTTTTTTAATTCAATATTAGTAACAAAAATCTAAATCTTTTACCAATTCAAAATATTCTTTTAATGTTGGAATTTTTATTAAATCCCATTTTTTTCCAGCATAAATATATGAAGCATTAAATTTTGATAACTCTTCATAAGTATAATCTACAACATAGCCTTTTCCATCTAGTAGTCCTATCTATTGTTTCATCATGAATTATAACTACTTCTCCATCTTTTTGTAAGTTGGACATCTAGTTCTGCTCCATCAGCTCCAATTTCAACTGCCTTTTTGGAAAAGCTAGCATAGTATTTTCTGGATATTTTCCACTAAAATCCCCTATGAGCAAAAATTCTTTGTCATTTTAAAACACCTCTTTAAAAATATAACTTTTCCTTTTTATTATACTCCCTTTTATATCATTTTTTTCAATATTATTTTTTTATACTTTTTGTTCGTTTTTTTATAACATAATAGCAATATTAAGAATTATATTACTTAAAAAAATTTAAGTTTTTCAATATTTTTTTGTAAAAATAAAAACTGCCACGAGTCAATAACATAAATTACTAACTGTGACAGTTTATATTTTTTTAAATAAATATTTTAAAACCTTATTATAAATGGATAGCCTTCAATACCCACAGAAGATGAATCGGAGTTTTTCCAAGTTTTTAGATGATGTTTTAAACCTTGTTATAAATGGAATACCTTCAATACACTAGCACTATGAGAAATACAATAAGAGGAAGAACATCAGTGTTTTTAAACCTTGTTATAAATGGAATACCTTCAATACTTAATAGTAATATTTGTTTAAAACACGTATTTGTTGACGTTTTAAACCTTGTTATAAATGGAATACCTTCAATACTATAGTAGAAATAAATCTGAGAAGGAAGTAGTTTACGCTTTTTGTTTTAAAACCTTGTTATAAATGGAATACCTTCAATACTTAACAAAGGTTGCTTATAAAAGAAATACATAAGCAATTAGTTTTAAACCTTGTTATAAATGGAATACCTTCAATACACAAGTGGTATAACTACACGAGTTAATAAATCTGAATTGTTTTAAACCTTGTTATAAATGGAATACCTTCAATACCCAACAGAGATCTTATGAAAACATGGAAGTAGAGTTTTGAGTTTTAAACCTTGTTATAAATGGAATACCTTCAATACCTTTTTGAGATTGTAATTACTCTTGTCCTTACTGCAGTTTTTAAACCTTGTTATAAATGGAATACCTTCAATACTAGGACAGGATAAAGATAAACTTATCAAAAATTAAAAGTTTTAAACCTTGTTATAAATGGAATACCTTCAATACAAGTGTTGTGAAAGTTTCTGTCTTCAAGTTTTGCCGGATGTTTTAAACCTTGTTATAAATGGAATACCTTCAATACTTAATATACCTAGTGAAAAAGAATAAACGTTATTATTTAAGTTTTAAACCTTGTTATAAATGGAATACCTTCAATACTCTTTAAAAAGATGGTATTTTTAAAAAAATAACAGGGATAAAGTTTTTAAACCTTGTTATAAATGGAATACCTTCAATACAGATTTCACAAGTAAAGATTTAAAGAATGTTTTATAAGTTTTTAAACCTTGTTATAAATGGAATACCTTCAATACTTATACTGGCGGATGGCCAGGATCTAGATGTAAAAGTTTTAAACCTTGTTATAAATGGAATACCTTCAATACGATAATGTAGGATATTATCAAGTTGTATTTTAGAGTGTTTTAAACCTTGTTATAAATGGAATACCTTCAATACATAAAATATAAAAATTTTACTTGACAGTTTTAAACCTTGTTATAAATGGAATACCTTCAATACAGAAACAAGAGATGAGTATTTAATGGAAAATCTACAAGTTTTTAAACCTTGTTATAAATGGAATACCTTCAATACAAAAATGAAAAAATGGATATGTATTTAATAATGTTAAGTTTTTAAACCTTGTTATAAATGGAATACCTTCAATACTTTCTTCGTCTTCTTCTATAGCTTCTTCTTCTAGTGTTTTTAAACCTTGTTATAAATGGAATACCTTCAATACTTGAAGTGTGTAGCATCAGTTAGTCTTCCAGTACTGTGTTTTTAAACCTTGTTATAAATGGAATACCTTCAATACAATTATTGATGAAATGATAGATAATAGTAAACCTATGGCTGTTTTTAAACCTTGTTATAAATGGAATACCTTCAATACTTAAAATACAGAAATCGTAAAAATGCTGTAATAGAGTTTTTAAACCTTGTTATAAAATGGAATACCTTCAATACTACAAATATATTCTTCTGAAGAAAGAGATTTGTATCTAGTTTTAAACCTTGTTATAAATGGAATACCTTCAATACTTAAAGGCTTTTAGAGAGTTTGAAATATCTTTTTATAAGTTTTTAAACCTTGTTATAAATGGAATACCTTCAATACTATAATAAGTTATAATAAAAATTTAGGAGGTAGTAAGTTTTAAACCTTGTTATAAATGAATACCTTCAATACCTGCAGTATGATATCACAGTAGCAGTAGGAAAGTGTACAAGCAGTTTTTAAACCTTGTTATAAATGGAATACCTTCAATACTACTTTGAGTATCAAACTAATGACTTTTTCATCTCGTATAAGGTTTTTAAACCTTGTTATAAATGGAATACCTTCAATACTGTATGGTTTAAATAGAGTTGAATGTAATAATATAATTGAGTTTTTAAACCTTGTTATAAATGGAATACCTTCAATACTTAATAAATGTAAACAGATGTGAAAAAGTGAAAACTTATGTTTTTAAACCTTGTTATAAATGGAATACCTTCAATGAAAAAGATTGAATTCGATTTAGAGTTCTAAATTTTCTAAGTTTTAAACCTTGTTATAAATGGAATACCTTCAATACAATAATAGAACAGCAAGTAAAAATATGCTTTATGGTTTTAAACCTTGTTATAAATGGAATACCTTCAATACTATGAAATCAATAAATGTTTGTACTGGTATTCTTACGTTTTTAAACCTTGTTATAAATGGAATACCTTCAATACAATCTTTTGTGTCATATCAAGAACCTTTTCCATTCTAAGTTTTAAACCTTAGTTTATAAATGGAATACCTTCAATACATGAAGAATAATGATCGTGACTAAAAAGAAAGTTTAATGGTTTTTAAACCTTGTTATAAATGGAATACCTTCAATACTGATAGCTTTCTCTTCTGGTGTAAAAGTTGTTTCTATGGTTTTAAACCTTATTTATAAATGGAATACCTTCAATACATGTTATCTATTTGAAAAAGCTTTAAATAAGCTAAGTGTTTTTAAACCTTGTTATAAATGGAATACCTTCAATACCAAAAAGAAGTGTAGAAATTACATTAAATCTAGAAGTTTTAAACCTTGTTATAAATGGAATACCTTCAATACATAAGAGATATAAGCCCCATGTTATTACTAGTTAGCTCAAGTTTTAAACCTTGTTATAAATGGAATACCTTCAATACTTCGAAGATCTTGAATATAGAGCTGCTTGCTGGATAGTTTTAAAACCTTGTTATAAATGGAATACCTTCAATACATATATTTTCTGAACAATTAGATCAAGCGTATGAAAGTTTTAAACCTTGTTATAAATGGAATACACTTCAATACTGTTTAGTTATGGCCTTAAAAACTGTTGTTAGTCAAGTTTTTAAACCTTGTTATAAATGGAATACCTTCAATACCTTCGGTTTCCTAGCTGATATGAAAGAAATTGAAAATTAGTTTTTAAACCTTGTTATAAATGGAATACCTTCAATACTATAAATAAAGTAGATGCGATTCTAAAAAGATCTTTATTGTTTTAAACCTTGTTATAAATGGAATACCTTCAATACTTTATATTAGGAGTGTTCTGGGAGCGATAGCGTTCTGGGCATGTTTTAAACCTTGTTATAAATGGAATACCTTCAATACTTGGCTAGGGGTTGAGTTACTTGCTGATAAGTTTATGTTTTAAACCTTGTTATAAATGGAATACCTTCAATACAATATACAAATTAAATTTAAGAACAGGAGCGGCGGAAGTTTTAAACCTTGTTATAAATGGAATACCTTCAATACTTAAAATCTTTTTCAATTCTCTTTTCTTTCTTTCGTTTTTAAACCTTGTTATAAATGGAATACCTTCAATACCGTTTTCTAAAGATGCTTTTTGTCTTCTATATGGTTTTAAACCTTTGTTATAAATGGAATACCTTCAATACTTTGAGTATTCTAAATACAAAAAGTAAATTTCTCTAGAGTTTTTAAACCTTGTTATAAATGGAATACCTTCAATACTAATGGAGAATTTAGTAAATAAGCGGGAGTAGAAATAGTTTTAAACCTTGTTATAAATGGAATACCTTCAATACTTAAATTATGCTATAGTTAGTTTCAGAAAAGAAGTGCGTTTTAAACCTTGTTATAAATGGAATACCTTCAATACAGGTGATTTAAGAATTTACAGTACTACAATAAAAACGTTTTAAACCTTGTTATAAATGGAATACCTTCAATACGAAGCTATAGTAAAAGCAGCTCATGATAAATTGTGGTTTTTAAACCTTGTTATAAATGGAATACCTTCAATACTGTATAGGCACTACACACTTCAACGATAGATTATATCGTTTTAAACCTTGTTATAAATGGAATACCTTCAATACCTAGAAGACAAAACAGCCAAAGAAAAGGCTTTTGAAGTTTTAAACCTTGTTATAAATGGAATACCTTCAATACAATAAATTAATAATGCTATCTAATGGTCAGTTGTAGTTTTTAAACCTTGTTATAAATGGAATACCTTCAATACATAAGATTGGATATAACGAAGACAATGATAAAAGTTTTTGGTTTTAAACCTTGTTATAAATGGAATACCTTCAATACTTCATAGAAACTTGGACAAAAGCTGGAAAAAGGGATATGAGTTTTAAACCTTGTTATAAATGGAATACCTTCAATACTTACGGAAGTAGTTAAAGAATTTGATAATACTTTAGGTTTTTAAACCTTGTTATAAATGGAATACCTTCAATACTTAATAAGGTTATGCAACAACGCTGTGCAAATGGGAGTTTTAAACCTTGTTATAAATGGAATACCTTCAATACTTAAAAATTAAATAAAGTTAAAAGAGAAATTAAAGAGTTTTAAACCTTGTTATAAATGGAATACCTTCAATACCGCCTATGCTGTTCCTGAACTTTAGTTTTTAGAGTTTTTAAACCTTGTTATAAATGGAATACTCTTTCAATACTGTTTCAAAAATAGATATATGATTATATATCTAACGTTTTAAACCTTGTTATAAATGGAATACCTTCAATACAGGAAATGTACATTGACTGTATTAATAATTTCCCTAAGTTTTAAACCTTGTTATAAATGGAATACCTTTCAATACCCATTCCAAGAAGAAATAAGAAATGGGTATAATAAAAGAAAGTTTTTAAACCTTGTTATAAATGGAATACCTTCAATACCTGGTGTGATAAAGTGAAGTATATCTGTAATAAGATGTTTTAAACCTTGTTATAAATGGAATACCTTCAATACGAAAAGACAACCTTTTAAAAGGTTGGAACGTGAGATAAAGTTTTTAAACCTTGTTATAAATGGAATACCTTCAATACTGTGAACAATGTTAGAAATAGAGTTGAATTTTTCAGTGTTTTAAACCTTGTTATAAATGGAATACCTTCAATACTCTAGCAACAGCATCTGGAACTACTCCCGCAAACTTAGTTTTTAAACCTTGTTATAAAATGGAATACCTTCAATACTGATAATTGATTTATGCGAATACTCTGAAGACGAAGTTTTAAACCTTGTTATAAATGGAATACCTTCAATACAGAGTGGAATAAACATTAAGGAAAGTAAAAGACTAAGTTTTAAACCTTGTTATAAATGGAATACCTTCAATACTAACATTTTTGAAGTCCCCAATTCTTGGAACGAAGTAGTTTTAAACCTTGTTATAAATGGAATACCTTCAATACTTCTTCATGAGTAGTACTTGGTGATAGTTTTATTTCAGGTTTTTAAACCTTGTTATAAATGGAATACCTTCAATACCAAGCAATATCTCTTTTCATCTATGAATCGAGATAAAGTTTTAAACCTTGTTATAAATGGAATACCTTCAATACCACCAGGGAGTAGGCACTAGTGGTCGAGTAAGAAGATGTTTTTAAACCTTGTTATAAATGGAATACCTTCAATACCCTTTGATTTGAATAAGAATATTGATTTTATGGCTTTTTGATTCACTTTTTAAGGGTAGCAACATTTAACCAAAATCGAGAAATTTTTAGTATTTTACTATTTTTTTGTATTAAATACTTAGTATCTTTTTATTTTTGAAAAAGAGCAATTTTCTTTTTAGTACAAATATAAAAAGTGAAATGTTAAAAATTGCCTGAAAGTGAATTAAAATTACAAATAACTAATTTGTAATTTATTGTACACTATTTCTTCAAAAAGTAAAAGCACTTTTTTATTTTTAGTCAACTGTATCTTCATTTATAAAATCTAATTCATATTCCATTAATTTTTCTAAATATTCATCAAAAGCTATCAGCTATAACTGCTATTTCATCTGGATCATGTATGAATCTAACTATTTGTCATTTTACTCCCCTTTTCTGATGGCGAAAAATCTATAAATAATTGTGATGTCCTCCATTATTCATAGTATCAAAATCTATGTATAAATGCGAAATAGATTAAGTTTATAGAGAATAGCAATAAAACTTCTATTGTTATTTCATATCGGCTGTACTACTCAACCACCATATTAGTATGTTCTTATGGCTATACTAACTTGCTTTGTAAATATATTGTTGTATTTGAGATATTCTAATTCTTCTATTAGTTTCTCTCCTGACTTCTTTAATATATTCAATGCTCCATTTAAGTCAGCATTTATTATTTTTCCTTGTTTAGATTTATAAATTCCTCTTTTTATCCTCTTTACCACTAAATTTTATTTCTTTTTGTTTCTTCCTTATATATTGGTATATTATCATTATCAAGATAACTTGCTTTTTTGAAGTATAACTTTCTTCTTGTTCTTTATACTCTATTCCATTATCTTCTAATTTATATTTTAATATATTAAGTATCTTTCTAAATGGTATACTTACAAAGTTTTTGATTATTCTTACTTCCTATATTTATCTCTTGTTTCCATTCTTTATTATATCCTACTACTAATTTTGAGATTTTTTTCGTCTTTTAATATATCTATTAATTTATTAGTATAATATCCTATATAATTTCTAAGTTGTTCTGTTCTTTTTATATAGTAATTGATTTATAACTTTAGATACATATTGTTTGTTTGGTAATAAAGATTGTAACTTAGATTTTATTTTATTAAAATATTGATTAATTGCTTTTTAATCTACTTCCTTTAATAGATATTCCATTTTTTTATTGTAATTAAAAAGCTATTGTAAATAAGTTTTTCAAGCCCTATATCTATACTTGCTACTCTATCATTCTTTTTAACTTCTTCTATTTCTTTTTCATATATTAATTCGCATAGTATTTTTATCATTCTTATTGTATATCCTAAAAGCATTTACAATCTAATTCCTTATGTCTATTAGCAATTTTAATTCCTTTGTTCCATTTTTATCAGTACCAATATATCCTAATTTAAGTTTTTTTCTTAGATATTACTTGATTATTATATTCTACTAAGTTATATTTCTTCTTATATCTAGGTATATTAATTTTCTTATCATAAGTTTTTATTTTTTTCTTCATCTTTTAATAACTTCCAATAAGAAGTCCAATCATTTTTAGTTTTATCAACTATATTTTGTACTATTTTTTTAAATTGATAGAATATTGTTTTAACTTAGAAAACTCACAAATAATCTTATAAAAATAGAGTTGAAAACTGTTTATTTTTCTTCTATATATTCCAAAAAAATAACTCTTTTTAAAGTAGGATATTCCTCAATAAAATTCAAAAGAATATTTATGATTGTTAGAATTTTTTTAAAATAAAGTTGTCTTAGAATATAATTAGCAAAGTTGTATATTTCTTTACTTTCTATTAGTTGAGTTTTTAATATATTTATAATCTATATGAGATTTTTTATATTGAACTTAACTATTCTCTTTACTTTCATTTCCTAACTCCTTTATTAATTTTTTTCTACTTTTTCTTTTTACTTATTCTTTGACTGTAAATTCTAGCACAAAATGAAGTTATAACAGATACGAAATCTTGTATTAAACTCCTCTTTATTGTTATCTACTAAGTTGATAACTTCTATTTTTTGTTATGTGATTTTAAAAAGAATATCAATATAATTAAAACCAAATCTTGTTAATCTATCTTTATGTTCTACTAATAAAATCTCAAAATTATTTAATTCCTTTTTCAAATAATTCGTTTAGTTTAGAACGATTATCATTAAGTCCACTACCAATATCTTTTTATTTCTTTTACTATTTGATAACCTTTGGCACTAGCAAATAATCTTAATCTCTCTAATTGACTTTCTAAGTTAGTTTTTTATTTTCACTTGATGAAACTCTTGCATATAAAAACAACTTTATTTTTTTGAGCTTATCTTCATTATTTTTATTTTTTTAAAAAGGATTAAGAATAAAAATAGTTCCTGTTTCTTTATCTTGATAGCCTTTTTATTTTTTTCCATTATGATAATAACGATAAAACAGTTCTAACATTCAAGGACATTTTTAGCATATTCACTGGCTTTTTTATATATTCTTTTTTTCCATTTATACCTCCTATCTTATTTTTATCATAATGTCGTAAAAAAATATCAATATATATTTATTTTTTTATTTATTTTTTTATAAAGTTTTATAATACAATCAGAAAAATGTAGCCATCTCATTTTTTTAAAAAGTTCAATTAAAGAATCAGGTACTTCTGGATATTCTTCCTTTAATTTTTAATATCTTCTTCACTTGCCCCTTCTTTTAATCTTTTTTCAAAATTATCCCTACATTTCTTTTCCACCATTTTTATAATAGGTTCCTCTTTAATTCTTTAAGATTTTTTCAACTATACTCATTTTTCCTCCAAAAAGAGGGACTGTTACAAAATTAAAATTTTCAAACCTAAAGTAAAAATAAGTGAGTTACTATCTTACTCAGTAACGAACTATTTTTACTTTTATTAATTTGTAACAGACTCTTTCTATCTTAATATAATTTTTGTAGTCTAGTCCACCTTTATTTATTAATTTTAAAGCTTGAAGTTCAGCTCTTTTTTGTGAAATTACCATATCTTTTTTGTTTCTGTTATAAAATTCTTAGAATAACTTACTGCTCTTTGATTTAAATAAGAATCCATATCAGTAAATACTTAAAAACACACCATTTTATTAGGACTTCTTCTATCAGTTCCTATATAGACAAGTAAAGTTCCATTTTCATTGAAACTTGCCTCAGCCCTATTTTTAATAAATTCAGCAAATTCTGTATTATTTTCAGGCTTTACTTCAATTACTGTATATACTGCAAAAAGTATTTTCATTTTTGTTCAATTTTTATCCTTTTGCAAATGGACTTCTACATCTGTAGCATTTAAATTTCCTTCTGCAATTTGAGGTATCATAGCTTTAAAATCAGCACTAGTTTGATTTTTAGTATGATTAGAAAAAGCTAAATAATCATTGTATATCTCAATTACATATGAGTTTAACTTATCTCTATCATCTGTTGTAGCAAAAAGTCCTCAAAACTCCTTGCTCTATAGCTGTCTTATTTACATAATCTTCTGTTATGCTTTTATAGAAGCCTCCTTATCATTTTTACCTCAAAATTGTACACATTTAATGTTGGCACTGCATACATACTAACTGATGTTAGCATAGCCAATCCCATTAGCAATTTTTAACATCCATTTCCTCCCTAAAAATTTAATTTCCATTTTTATAGTTACTGCGACGTCCATTATTGTTGAAGGAGCCTTTGTGAGGCTCCTGAAACACTAATGGCTGGCAAATAGCCAATTATTTATTTTTATAATTTTTCCCGTCTTCTAATATCCCTCTGACATAGTATAGACCTTTTTTACCATATTTTTAAAGTATCTAATTCATGTGTTACCACTAGGACTGTTGTCCCTTTTTCATTGATCAGTAAATCCATAACTTCCTTAGTTGCTTCTATATCCAAATCAGAAGTTGGTTCATCTGCAATAAGTATTTTTAGGTTCAGTCATTAAAGCTCTAGCAATTATTATTCTTCTTCAATTCTCCTCCAGATAATTCTTTTTGGATAAGATTTTGCTAAATGCTCAAGACCTAACTCATTTAAGAAATATCTAGCTTTTTCCTTCTGAATCTCCTTCTTTTTCATACATATCATAAGGTAATCTAATATTTTTCTAGAACATTTAGATAGGATAAAAGTGCTGGTGATTGTGGAATAAAGCCAATATTCTTATTTCTAAATTCAGATTTTTCTTCATCAGGAAGTTCCATATAGTTTGTTCCATCAAGTGAAAGACTTCCCTTTATCCGCTGATAAAAAGTCCAGCAACTATATTTAAAAAGTTGACTTTCCACTTCCACTTCTTCCAATTATATGAATGAAATCTCCATCTGAAATATTTAAGTTTACATCTTTAACTGCAAAAAATCTTTTCCCTGTCTATTGTAAGACTTAGATATATTTTTTTATTTCTAACATAGCTCCCCCTACATTTCTTCTCTTAAACTCAAGTAACTATCTTTATCAGTCAGTTTTTACAACTCTAACTGTTGAAAGAGTATATAATAACAGCTAAAACAAAACTTAAAATAAATATTCCTATATACTGCATTATACTTGGAGATAAGAATGGCATTGAGAACTTTGAAAGCTATCAAAGGTAATTCTATAATAGATAGAATAAATCCTAAGAAACTTCCTATTCCTGCTCCTATAAGGGATAATATTACAGCCTCTTTTTATAATAATGTTTCTCAACATCTTCTTTGAAGCACCTAACACTCTTAAAACAGCCATTTCTTTTCTTTCATTAAATATTGCAGTGAAACTTATACTTAAAAATTATAACTGATAATAGCCAAATTGCAACTACTAAAATTAAAACACTTGTAGCTAGAACTTTTTAAATTAGAAGATATAGAATTTACAAATTTCTTACTGAACATTGCAAAAATACCTTCTTTTGATAGTTCTTTTGATATTTTTGAAGCTAATTTTACAGAATCTACTCCAGGTTTTACCTTTATCATAACAGAAGAAATAACATCTTCTTCAGCAACCTTGTTAGCTGTTATTCTTTCAGAAGCTCTTGCTAATTTTTGCAGTATTTTTGATTGACAAAAACAGTGGCATCGAAACCTATTCCTGTTTGTTTCAATCTTCCTACAATTTTTAATTCTTCATTGAAGAAGTGAACTGTTTCTCCTTTTTCTCCAATAACATGGCTACCAACAATAGCTTCTCCATCTTTTAATTCCTTATCAATGTTATGAGTTATCCAAGGATAGATTAAGAAATCTGTATCTATATCTATTCCTATTATTTGAACAGGATATGAGCAACAAGAAGCAGAAAAGAGTTGCAACATAAGTTTGTGCTGTCATCTTTTCTATCTCATCGAATTTTTAATTTATCCATAGTGTCAGCTGGCAGATAAAAAGTTGAGGTTCTCCTTTAGAAGAACACTCTCAATTTCTGCCTTATATCCTGCTGGGACAACTATTACATCTGCTCCTAGTCTGTCAGATAGACTTTCTAGTCCTTTACTCAAACTAAGTGAGAACATAGAACCCATATATACTATGATACTGAATAATGCAACCAATAATATCATACAAAGTGCTTCTAGTTTTTTCTTTTGCCTTATATTCTCCATGGCTAAACTATTTGCATCTATTCTTTTACTCATTTTCTAGTCTTCCTTCTTTAAAAAGTAGAGATTAAACTGAATACCATTAAAAGTCCTATTACAACTGCTATACCTGTTGCTATTTCAAAAAGTGTGGTGTATATGACATTGCATTGTATCTATTTTACAAACTCCAAATGGTTTTCCCATTTCATTTTGAAGTCCTGACATTCCATGAGGTACTAAATATACATAAGCTGATAAAACTATAGTTGCTACAGCTCCTATTATTTTTACAATTTTCACTCTTGAAAGTAAAATCATAACTAAAGTTATAATAAATATTGCCACAGCTATTTTTCATTACAGCATTTCCACTAAAATAACAAAGCCATGTGAGAGCCATCTTCCTTTTGGTCACATACTGGTGCAATGTACTTAGGAACTAAAAATAATACTACTGATAAAATTAGAGCTAATTTTTTTCTAAAAATGTTTTTCATTTAAAATCTTCCTTCCCGTATCTAAAATTATTTCTAATCGTTTCCTCTACCTTACATTTTAATTTTATATTAATAATAAAAATAAATGAGTTACCTTATAATTAATCATTTGAAATTTTCTTTGAGTAAATAACTAATAGTTTTTAATAAGATTACTGCGACGTCCTATAATGTTGAGAGAGCCTTTTGTGAGGCTCTTGAAACATTATAGACTAACAATAATCGCTATATATAACTAAAAGCTTATTAAAAATCTCTCAAAGAAAATTTCCTAAAATCTACTCAGTAACGAATTATTTTTATCATTTATTTTTATTATTTTTTTAGCTTTTTTTCTAGTGCATCCCATACTGCTTCTTTAAACTCTTTGTTAGAAACAGTTGCACCTGATACAACATCAACTTCATTTGGATCTTGTACTTCTACTAACTTATCAGCATAAGTTGAAAAACCTTCAACAGCTATTTTGAGCTTTCTTATATTTTTCATCTCCAGCTTCTTTTCCGTAGTCATCACCTTTTATATTTCCTTTTCCATCTCTAAATTCAGCTGTACAAGCTACTATTTTTACCATCTTGTATTGTAAGAACAACATCAGCTGTACTTGGGTGATCCTTGTCATCATTATTAAAATGTCCTTGATATTCCCCATCATTAAAAAGACATCTTAGAAATCTTTTTCCACAAGCTGTTAATAAAGATAATGCTACTACCATTCCAACTAATAAATACTTTTCATTTTTGCCCTCCTATCCACTGTTACTAAAAATAAGATTAAATATAGATTAAGACTGCTCGACGTCCATTATTATTGAAAGAGCCTCTGTGGAGCTCTTGAAATAATAATAGCAAAACAAGCAGTCATTATAAATAGTTAAGATTGTTTTTCTTTCCAAATTGTTTTTTGATCTATATCATTTACAATTTTTCCATATTCTAATATTATTTTTTTCTCTGCCACATCTCCAACTTCCAAATCATGTGTTACAACAATAATTGTTGATCCTTCTTCATGAAGTTGTGTAAGTATATCTATAACAATTTTCGTTTACTTCATCAAGGTTTCCTGTCGGTTCATCAGCAAGAATTATTTCAGGGCTATTTATCAAGGGCTCTTGCTATACAAACTCTTTGTTGTTCTCCTCCAGAAAGTTGACTAGGTAAATGTTTTGCTCTATCTTTTAATCCAACTCTTTCAAGTGCTTGTAATGCTTCTTGTTCATCAGGAATACTATGATAGTATTGAGCAACCATCACATTTTCAAGAGCAGTTAAATATGGAATTAAGTGGAATTGTTGGAATATTAATCCAATTTTTCCCTTCTTATTTTTGTCAAAAGAATTTTTGACTTTCTTTTTGATATATCTTGTCCATCTAAGATAACTTCTCCTACGCTTGGTTTATCCATACAACCTATAATATTCATCATAGTTGACTTACCTGAACCTGATGAACCCATTATAGCAACCCATTCACCTTTTCTTACTTGAAACTTACTTCTTTTTAAAGCATGCAAATCACCATATATTTTAGAAACGTTTTTACTTCTAATAAAACTTCACGATTATCCATATTCTACTCTCCTTTTAATACCAATGCTGGCTCAATTTCCATTGCCCTTTTTAACAGGATATAGACAAGCCAATGTTGTTATAATCATAGACACAATAATAGTTATAGGAGCAAATAACCATTGAAATTCTATTTGCCCTACCAAACACGCTTAAACTAACTGCCTGTGCAAAACACAAAACCTAATCCAACTCCTAAAAGTCCTCCTATGAAACCAAGTGCTGAACCTTCACCTAAAAATTTCCTTCTTAATTTCACTGTCGTAGGCTCCAAGAGCTTTTTAAGTCCTATTTCTTTTTCTTCTTTCAGCAACAACTGCCATCATAGTTGTACTAACTGAAATCATAGTAAGTATTAAAACAACTATATTAACAAGTAAAACTAAAAACATGTAGTTTACCTAGAACTATATCTTGAGATTGAGTAACTCTCTTTTATAGGTCTAGCTGTGATATTCTCATCAGCTGCTTTTAATTTAGTTGCTAAACTTTCTAATTGTTTTTGAGTCAGCTTCTATTGAACATTCAATACTGTCTATCTTAGTGTCATCTTCTAAAAATTTCATTTAAAAGTGATGATAGGTAAAAAGATAAAAGATTCTTCTGCTCCACCTGTTGTGATTATTCCTTTAACTTTTTAATTTTTTAGAATAGAAATCAGAATTTAAGTCTTTTTCTTACTTTCTTCTGCACTGTCAGATTGCTTAGAAGCAACAACTTTTGCTCCTGCCTTTGATCATTCAATAATGAAAGTTTCTCCAATTTGCAGATTTAATTTCTTAGAAATTTCCTTACCTATCATTACATTATTTTCATCATCATTTGTAGCCCATTCACCTTCAATATACCAGAATGGACTGTTCTTTTTAACTTCTATCATATCAGTACCAGTTAGTATATATGGTTGCTGATTGATTTTAGTTATTTCATATCTATATGGTGCCATTCCTACAACTTTTTTGTGTTGACATCTCTGTTTTTATTTTATCGAACTCTGTCTCAGTTATCTTCTCATTTTCCTGATGGTAACACAACAAAGTTTGCACCATAAGATCTAAATTCTTTTCCTAATTGTCTTGGAATATCATAATATATAGTTACAAAGTCCTGACATTATTGTAGCCCCTATTGCCACAGCAAGTAAAGCAACTATCATTCTTGCTTTTTCTTCTAATAAGAGAACTTACAACCAATTTTATATACATTTGTTTCTTAGTCATTTCATCCTCCTATCTTCCATGTAATACTTCTGTTGGTTTTAAAGTTAGTAAGTATCTGATTGCAGGGATACTTCCAATTATTGTAACAGCAAACACAAGTGCAATATCTATTGGTACGACTATAACAGCTGGATCTATATATGATGAGAAAACTGTTTTTCCTATTATTTGAGTAAAGCCTATACCTGCAAGATATCCAAATATTCCACCTAAAATTCCCGTTAAAACTACCTCAGTTAATATAAGTAAAATTATTCTTCTATTTGTTCCACCTATTGCTTTTTATAAGTCCAATTTCTTGGCTTCTTTCAATAACAGAAGCTGTTATCAAGTTAGAAATTCCAAGAGCTGAAGCAAAATGAGACTTAATATACAAATAAGTAGCATTAGAAGCTCTGTCTTATTCAAGATAGTTCCTTCTGACTCAGCAACCTGTCTATTAGGTTTTGCCACACTATCAGTTAAAACTTCTTGTAATTGATAACTGATTGAGCTTACATAAGCAGTACAATACCAAGTTTCATATTCAGAAATTGTTAAACTATTTGGATCTTGAGCTGCCTTTCTTGCCAAGTCGTTATCAGGAGTTGTTAAAAGCAGAAACATCTATCATAGTGATTTTTCCCTTCAAGTCCAAATAAATCTTGAGTAGTCTTTTAAAAGCAGTATAGATTGCCTCATCATCATTTCCACCTGAATTTATTATTCCTCTTATAGTAAGTTTCTTAGTTTTCATTTGTTCCTTTTACTTCTATTGTATCTCCAACTTTTTAAATTGTTTTTCCAGCTATAAGGCTACCTACCATAACTCCATCTAAGTCATCATCATTTAGCCATTCACCTTTTACTTCCCACCAAGTTTTTTAAGTTCTTTATACCTGCATCAGTTTCTTCACCTGTTGGCATAACTAAATGTTTTTCAAACCAAGTTCCATAGATTTTTAACCTTATCAGATACTCCTTTTATTTCTCCTGTTCTTTCTAAATATGGAGCAAAAGTCAACTATTGCAAAAGCCCCAGAATATTTGTTTTTATTTTTTGGAATTTCAGATTCTAACAAAAATTTATTAGAAAACTGTTTCTCCACTTATACCATATAAATCATCAAGTATAGAAGCATCTTTATGCATTACTGTGATATTGGCACCATAAGTTTTTCAATTCCTTGTTAACTTTTATCTCCAACTCCCAGCATAACATTCATCATAGCTGTTGCAAGCGATACTCCTAATGCAACTGTAAAATGCTATCATAAGCATTTTTACTTCTCTGTCTAAATAATGTTCCTTTTACCATTCTCCAAAACATATTAATCACCCACTGGAAAACGATCTTTTTTCTTTTTCTAAAGTCGCTTTATCTATATATTTTTCTTATCTTTAATTTCATATTCAAATGGTACTGGATTACATCCACCTTTGAAACCGATTGTTGATTTGTTCATTACAACATCACAACGTTTGCAGACAACTTCATCATTTCTTTCATAATATCCTGCAAGTCCACAGATATCACAAGCATCAAGTCCTATTCCATAGCTTCCACCTTTTGGTTTCTTAACAACTATGAATCTTACATTATTTCCACCAGTTGCTGTATATGAGAATCTATGTAGATGTCCATCTTCAACATCTGTTAAAGGAATAACTATCATATTTCCTTCCTCTTGATATGGTTGAGGTGGAGTTAAAGCAACAGGCTTTGTTATATGACTATGTATTACTGTTATTGCAAACACAGATAATATTGAGAAGAAAGCTAGGCTTGAAAGCCAATGTTTATTATTTTTTAATCTTGCTTTTTCCAATCTTAATAGAGCATTATTTTTAAATGTTCCAACTACCTTTCTACTATCCTTAAATAATAGGAAAGAGAAAATACAAGCTACTATTGCAAATAGTATTGCTATATAGGTAGTACTTTTTATCCTCAAGTATCATAACATTAAAAACAAATGGATTACTTGACTTTAAAAAGTCTTAGTCTTGCAAGAGCTGACACTCCTCTTAAAAAGAAGTCCATACTTCCCACAAAGAAAATTGCTAAGGCAAATACTTTTAGCCAAACATGGTTTTTAAACGAAAATACACTTTTTGAACTGATAGAGCAATTAAGAATATTGTTAATAGTCCTAATAGAAATCCTCCCAATCTAAGTAAAGATTGTGTCCCAAAAGAATTTTTCACCAAAGGCAACAAACTCTTTTTGTCATAGCATAGACCTGAGGAATTATTGTAAATCCTAAAAACCAAACTGCTATTGTTGAGAAGATTATACTTATAGCTGAGGCTATACAAAGTTTATCATTCTCACACTTTCTAAATGTCTTTATGATTTGTAGAACTAAGGCTACAAGCATAAATAACATTCCCTATTGCCAACGCCCACCGATTATATTGTAATGATATTTTTAACCATTTTCTGTGGGTACAACTGCTTAAATACAGTCATCGTTACAGAACAAAGCAAGCCCTACTAATGAAACTAAGCCTACAACTATATTTAAATATAGCTTCTTATATTTTTACTAATAGTGCTGTGATAATACCTAAAAGAAATGCAAAAATCGCTAGATAATTTATTACATCTATATAAAAATTTTTAGCATACTTCCCTCCTTTATGTGTTTAATTTTTATAGGCTATATTTACTTTTAAAAATAGTCTTTACTTAAAAATATCTATCTTATATCATACTCAATTATTAAATATTTTTCAAGTAAATTATTTGTCATTAACAAAAAAATATTTTTGAAATAGAATATATTTGTTTATAATCAATAAAGCCCTCAATATTTTTCAAATTCTTACTTGACATTAAATAAAAATCTTGTATGATAGTAGGGTATAAATAAACGCAATAAAGAGGAGGGAAAGTAATGGCAGTACCTAAGAAAAAGACTTCTAAAGCTAAAAAGAATATGAGAAGATCTCACCATGCACTAACTGCAATAGGTTTAGTAACTTGTGAAAAATGTGGGCTCCTAAAAGACAACATAGAGTTTGTTTAGAATGTGGAGATTATAAAGGATCTCAAGTTTTAGAAACAGCTGAGTAAAAAAATAAAGAGACTCTCATAAATTGATGATTTCTATCATTAATTTATGAGAGTTTTCTATAAAAATTATTAAAAAAATTTTTAATTAAGTTTAAAGTCTTTAAGAATTTTTTTCCCATACTCACTTTTTAGGATTTTTAAAAAAATTCTTCAACTTCTTGAATTTCTTGTACTTCTCCACGATACAAAAGCAATATTCTATCAGCAATTCTATAGACAGCTGGTAGATTATGTGTGATAAAAAATAAAACTGATTCCTTCTTCTTGATTTATTTTTTTGAATTAAATCTAGTATCTGTACTTGAATTGCTAAATCCAAAAGAAGCAATAGGTTCATCACAAATAATTAATTTTGGAGACAGGATAATTGCTCCTGCAATACAAACTCTTTGTTGCTGTCCTCCTGATAATTCTTCAGGATACTTCTCATAATCAGACTCTAAAAAGTCCTACTTTTACAGAGTTTCTTCAACTTTTTCTTCTTTTCTTCCTTATTTTGAAATACTCTATTGGCTATAAAGGGGTTCTTCTAAAATCTCACCTATTTTTAAACTTGGATTCAATGCACTATAAGGATCTTGAAAAATTGCTTGAATATCTCTTCTAGGAACTTCTGATAGGACTTTTCCTTCAAACAAGATAGTCCCTGTTGTTGGTCTTGATAATTGAAGTAATATTTTTTTCCTATAGTTGATTTCCCAGCACCAGACTTACCTAACATTCCAAGAATTTCCCCTTTTTCCATAGAAAATGAAACATTATTTAGGGTTTTCTTTTTTTATATTCTTTACTTAAATTCTCCACAGTTAATAACATTATTTTGTTCTCTCCAAAACATCTTGAGAAAGTTGAGAATAATTGTTTTCTATAAGGATGATCTTCATCTACAATTTCTCCATGATACATAACATAAATTTTTGTCAGCAAAAATTTTTAAAAGTAGATAGATCATGGGTTATAAATAAAATCGATATTTTAAATTTTTCACGTAATCTTTTTAAAAAAATTTAACAACTTCTATTTTTGTCTCCACATCTAAAGCAGTTGTTACTTCATCTGCAATTAAAAACTAGGTTCACCTATCAAAAGCTCCCATAATAACAATTCTCTGTTGTTCTCCACCACTTAATTCCTCAAAGGGTATTTATCTAAAAAAATTTCTATTTTTATCCAAACCAACATCTTCTAGTAAGCTTTCTATTTTCTCTTTCCAATTTTCTTGTGTCCCATAGTGAGAAACATAAAGATGTTTTAATTGTTTTCCTATTTTTCATTGTCGGGTTTAAGGAAGTGAAAGCATTTTTGAAAAAAATAGCTCCTACTTTTTGGAACAACTCAAAAAGTTTCTTGAGTATACTGAGCTGCCAAGGGAAGTATACCTAAAATATATTTTGTAAAAAAATAGTTTTTCCCACTTCCTGATTCTCCTATTAATCCTATTACTTCTCCCTCTTTTTATTTCTAAAGAAACATTTTTTAAGATTTCTTTTTCCACGAATTTTTAAGATTTAGATTTTTTTATTTTTAGTATTTCCATTACTTTTTCTCCTGATATTTTCTTGAAATTTGATTTATCTTATAGACTAAAAATAAAATCATAAGTCCTGGTAAGATTGTAAACCAAGGTGCTAACAAGAAATAAGATTGTGATTCATTTTAACATATTTCCTAAAAGTAGGATAAGGAGGTTGTATTCCAAAACCTAAATATCCTAAACTGGCTTCAGTTAGAATAGCACCTGCAAAATTTGTCGAGAAGTTTACTAGAATTGGAAGTATAATATTAGGAGCAATATGTCTCCTCATAATTCTGAAATTACTAACCCCATAGATTCTTGCTATCTTGATATAGTTTTTTTATGTTTTTCTCTTTTTACTAAACCTCTAACATAAGAAAGTGTTCTTGGCATGTATAGCACAAAAGTGCCAAAAATAATAGAATGAAAACCATTATTTAGAAGTACAATAATTCCTAAAGTAATTAAAATTACTGGGATTGACATAAATATTTCTGAAATAAACAGAAAAAAACTCATCAATATAGCCACCAAAAATATCCTGCAACTGCACCTAGTATACTTCCAACAATGGCTGCTAATAAAATAGCACTAAAGGCAAGAAAAATACTATGGAAAGTTCCTAGTAATAGACGACTAAAAAATATCTCTTCCTAAATTATCCGTTCCTAAAAATATGTTGAAAACTAGGCTTTTAATAAAGTAAAGTTTTTCTGAAATCTTATATGGATTTTGATAAAAGGAAATACAGAATATAATTCCTACTAGAATTAATATAAAAATATTGCCATTTTTCATTATTGATCACCTACTTGGATTCTTGGGTCTAATAAAAGAATATAGTATATCTATTACAAAAATTTAAAAGAACCACAAAAAGTTGATGTATAAAAATCAAACCTTGTATTAAAGGAATATCTCTCATTAAAAACAGATTGCACTAGAAGTCTTCCAATTCCAGGGATAGAAAAATTTGTTCTATGATAACAACTCCAGTAATTAATTCTAATAGTAGCATTCCTGTTAAAAGGAATAATTGGTAAAAAGCATTTTTAATATGTAAAAAATTCAAAATAAATTTTTCATTCCATTAGAATAAAGATATTTGATATAATCTTCTCTTAACTCTTTGTATAAATTTGAATATAAGTGCATACTTATCCAACCTATTTTAGGAATTGAAATAACTATATATGGAAGTATTAATGACTGCCAAGAGTTATTGTATCCTGTTGATGTCCATTTTAAGATGATTCCAAATAGATACATAAATATAATTCCTAACCAAAAAAGAAGGTATAGAAATAAATAAACTAAAAATAGATTCTCCTATCTTTTTAATTCTTTTTACTCTTAGTATTGTGTAGAAAAACGATAAAGGTATAGATACCAAGAAAATAATGAATATAGAAATAAAAGCAATTTTAAGTGTCAAGGGAAGTCTTTCTAAAATTAGTTTTAAACACAGGCTCTTTGTATTTGAAAGAAATCCCTAAATCACCTTGAAAAACTCCACAAAGCCAATTCCAATACCTTGTTCCCAAAGCTTAAATTTAATCCTAATTGTTCTCTTAAATTTTCAAGATCTTTAGCACTTGCTTCTAGTCCTAAAATAGTAGTTTCTGGATCTCCAGGAATCAATTCTAAAAAGTAAAAAGAAAAGGTTCCAATGGAAAAACACTTAAAAAGCATTCTGAAAATTTTTTATATAATACATAATTTTTCCTTATTTTTAAAGTATAGTTTTGCAAAATTTAAATATGGTAATGGGATAGAATTCAAATCCTTCTAATCCTTTTTCTGTTGCAATTATAGTATTTGGATCCATAAGGAAAATAGCTGCTTGTTCTTCAGCTAAAAATTTTTCTGAGCTTCCTTATAATTTTCTATTTGTTTTGCTTCATTTGAAGTTCTTTTAGCTTCTTCTATTAACATATCGTATCTTGCATTATTAAAATTTGTAAAGTTTTTGCATAAGTAGAAGTATATCTTCTTAAAAATAGCATCAGGTTCCATTTTTCCAGCTAAACCAGCTAAACTTGCTTCATATTTTCTGTTAGTATACACATCAGAAAGCCAAGTTGCCCATTCAATTATTTCTAAATCAACTGTAATTCCCTACCTCTTTTAATTGTTCTTTAATAGATTGAGCAGTATCTAAATAAATCTTAGAACTATTTGGAACTTTTAAAGTGAATTTTATAGGTAACAGTTTCTTTTCTTCTAAAATTTGTTTTGCTTTTTGAGGATCTGCTTTTTCTTCAGGAGCAGCCCATAAAAATTTTGACATAACAGGACTCATATTTGTATAAATAGGAGTTCCTTTTCCATTCATTGCTAATTGAATTATCTTGTTTTTATCTATTGCAAGATTGATCGCTTTACGCACTTCAATATCATCAAAAGGTTTTTCCTTAGGGTTTAATGCTAAAATTAAACATAGATTTGAAAGGTGAATTAAGAATTTGATATTTATCTAATTCAGGAATTCTTTTTAGAATCAATACCTGATAAAAATTTATTTCACCAGATAAGAATTTAAGAAAATTTGTTTCTGAATTTGGACTTATTAAGATTGAAACTGTTGGGATTTTTTGCTTTTCTCCCAGTATTCTTCATTTTTTACTAAGAACTAATTTTTGGTCTCTTTGATATTCACTAATTTTATATGGATATGTTCCTATTGCAGTATCATTTAAAATGATCTTTATTTTCATCAGGGACTATTGCTTCTTTCATATAGTAAATAAAACTTGAGTCAGGTTCAGATAGATGAGATTGCAATATGTGAATCATCTAATACTTCTATTTTTCAATATTTTCAAATAGAGCTTCTGTTGGAGCATTTCCCTAATTTTCCTGACATATAATTTAGTGAAAATTCTACGTCCTTAATATCCATATCATTTCCATTGTGAAATTTTTACTCCCTTTCTAATTGTAAATGTATATGTCTTACCGTCTTCTGAAACTTCATAAGATTCTGCCAAGGCAGGAATAACTGATTCCATCTGTTCCTGGCATAACTAATCCTTCAAATACATTTAAAAAGAATTTGATCAGAATTACTAGAAACAACTTGATAAGGTTTAAACTATCTATATCCACAGTTGATACTGTTCTAATACTTTTCTTCTTTATTTTTCTTCTTTCTGACAAGCAACAAAAACAAAAGTTAATAAAATTGATAATAATATTTTTCCAAAAATAATTTTCTTTTTCATAGTATTTTTGCTTCCTTTCTTAATATTTTAACCTTTTTAGAATAGCAATTTTTCTGCAAAAATCAAATTTCAATATATTTGTCCTTTTTATGTCCTATTTATTAAAAAAACTGCACTTTTTCTTGTACTCAAGATTATTGTGCAGTTTAAAGTGTTAAATGTACTTCTATCATCTCTTAGCTTATTTATATCTTCCTTTAACTTTGACATAGTCACTTCTTTTCCATCAATTCCATTATATCCTACCAAGACTTTTTGATTTGCATATTCTTTTTGATAGGTAATTTACATAAAAACATAGAAATCTGTTTCTTGTGAATCTTTTGACTTATTAATAGCATCTATTAAGAAATTTTCTTCTTTCTTTGAAATAAATAATTTTTCTTCATCTATAATAGCATTCAGTATCTCTATATCTCTTTCTTCAACTCCTAGTTTTATATATTGCTTCTAATTCTTCTTCTCTATTTCTTTCTTTATCTAATATTATTTTTTTAGCTTTATATTCTCTTACTTTTTCTATAAGAATTTTGTTTATTTTTAAATAATCCTCATAATCTATTTCTTTTCCAAATGAATAAGTCTTTTTATTTGTTTCTATTTTTAAGTATCTATCGAATGGAAATATATAAGTTAATAAATCTCTTGAGCGTCCTCTCAAAAATGATGATTTAAAGTAAGTTTTGTTAATTTCATCTAGGGATATTTTTGAGAATAACAAATTCTCTTATTATTTCTTATCACTTCTAGTAATATATAATTTTCTTTTTATTGTTATCTTTTCATAGGAAATTCCAAAAAGAAATGAGAATTAAATATATAAAAACATAGCTGAAAGAGGATTTAAAATCATTGCTGGAAATTCAAAAATCAAAAGAATAAATATTAAAATAAGAAAAATAAGAAGCAAACTTGATAAACTTTTATAAGTTTCTTATAGCTTATCACTATTTTTTTATCTCATCATTTTTCTTTTTGTAATCTCTATCATTTTATACCTCCATATCAGTAAGCACTATATTGTTTTAAAATCAATATTTCCTATATAATTTTACTATTTTTATAATATTTACAAGCATTACGAGTTAAAGCTTGGCATCTTATAAATAGGACATAAAAGGACATAAATGTAAAAGATTGATTTTTTAGTAAAATTGTTAATCTTAACAAGTAATTAAAAAAATTATTCTTTTTAGGGAGGATCAATGAAAATTTCAAAACAAATAAATAAAGAAGTTTTAATAACTATTGCTCTTTATTTAATATATTTTGTTTGGTGGTATTATTTTGCTTATGAATATGGTTCTGATAATGTAGAAGAATACAAATATATCTTAGGTTTACCTGAATGGTTTTTCTATTCTTGTGTTGTCGGATTAGTGCTTATAAATGTTTTGGTCTATGTTTGTATAAAAACTTTTCTTCAAGGATGTCGATTTTTGAAGAATATGATAATAAAGACAAGAAGTTAGATAAGTAGTAAAGGGTGAAAAATGGATAAAATACTAATAATTGTACCAATTTTACTATATTTATCTGCAATGTTGTTATTGCTTATAGAGTCAATAAAATAAAAAAATAGTTCTGAAAGTTTCACTAATGAATACTATATTGGTGGAAGATCTATGGGTGGTTTCGTCCTTGCAATGACAATAGTTGCAACTTATGTTGGGGCAAGTTCTTTTATTGAGTATCTATGGTATTGCATATAAAGCTTGGTTTTAGGTTGGGTTTTACTTGCTTGTATTCAAGTACCTACAGCATTTTTACCTTAGGAGTTCTTGGTAAGAAACTTTCTATCATTTCAAGAAAATTAGATGCAATAACAATTTTTTTGATGTATTGAAAGCTAGATATAACAATAATTTCTTAAAATATATTATCATCTATCATGTTAATAATTTTTCTTCATAAGTGCTATTGTGGCTCAATTTATTGGTGGAGCTAGGCTATTTGAAGCAGTGACAGGACTTTCATATACAACAGGACTTATAATATTCTCATCAGTTGTAATAATATATACAACTTTTTTGGTGGATTTAGAGCTGTAACTTTGACAGATGCTATTCAAGCAGTTGTTATGTTTGCTGCAACTATAGTTCTTTTCTTTGTTATACTAAGACATGGAAATGGTATGGAAAATATTATGATGAAGATTAAAGAGTTGATCCTAATCTTTTAAAACCTGACTCTGGTGGAGATATTGCTAAGCCATTCATTATGTCTTTCTGGATTCTAGTTGGTATAGGTATCTTAGGACTACCCGCAACAACAATAAGATGTATGGCTTTTTAAAGATGCAAAAGCTATGCACAATGCTATGATAATAGGAACATCTTTAGTTGGAGTTTTAGTTTTAGGAATGCACTTAGTTGGGTGATGGGGAGAGCTATTATTCCTGATTTACAAAGAAGTGGATAAAATTATTCCTATCTTGGCTCTTAAAAATCTATATCCTATACTTGCAGGAGTCTTTATAGGTGAGTCTCTTGCAGCAGTAATGTCAACTGTAGATTCTCTATTAATAATTTCCTCTTCTACTTTAATAAAGTTTATATGTCACTTACTTAGATAAAAATGCAAGTGAAAAATAAGATAAAGAAAATCTCTATGTGGACTTCATTTTTAATAGGACTTTTAGTTTTCATACTTTCAGTAAAACCAATAAGTTTAATTACTTGGATAAATTTATTTTGCTCTAGGGTGGACAAGAAATCGTATTCTTCTGTCCTTTGATTTTAGGACTTTATTGGAGAGGCAGAATGCAACAGGAGCTATAGCTTCAATATTCTTTGGAATCGTAGCTTACTTATATTTTTGAAATAACAAAAACTAAGATTTTTTCTTTACATAATATAGTTCCAAGTCTTGTTGTTGCCCTTACAGCTTTTGTAATATTCTCACTTATAGGTAAAAAAATCTGATGAAAAAAACAATAGAAGTATTCTTTGAATATTAAAAATTAGGCTATTATAAACTTTATAAAAAGGTGCTGTTGCAAAATTAAAGTTTCAATCTTAAAGTAAAAATAAGTGAGTTACAGATGGAAATTTTTAGATAAAAAAATCAAATAGAATGAGCCGAGACAAATTCAGGAGTGTTTGAGTGTAACGAGTTTCCTGATTTCTTAGAAGCACTTAGCAATTTATTGCTTAGAGCTTCTTATGATGCAGATTCTTGATTTTTTTATCGTTAAGAAATTTACTCAGTAACGAACTATTTTTTTATTTTTTATTATTTTGCAACAGCCTCTTTTACTTTTTATTTTTATTGCTGTTTCAAGAGCAAGTTCAATCATTTCATTGAATGTTTTTTTCTCTTTCTTCAGAGCTTGTTATTTCAGGACTAACCAAAGAATCTGAAATAGTTAAGATTGAAAAGAGCTTTTGCCTTTATACTTGCTTGCTAAAGTATATAGTGCTGCTGTTTCCATTTCAACAGCAAGAACTCCAAACTCAGCCCACTTCTTGAAATAACTAGGGTCGTCATTATAGAATTCATCACTTGTTAAAATATTTCCAGCCTTTATTTTTTTATATTTTTTCTCTTCAGCTGTTTTTAAAACTTTAGATAATAAATCGAAATTTACTGTAGGAGCAAAAGAAGCCCCTTTAAATCTTCTATTATTTATATTTGAATCTGTTGAAGTAGACAGTGCCACAACTATATCACGAATTTTAATATCTTCTTGATAAGAACCTGCTGAACCAACTCTTATTAGGGTTTTAACTCCATAATCTTTCATAAGTTCAGTTATATAAATAGATATAGAAGGATACCCATACCTGTTCCTTGAACAGAGATTCTTTTTCCCTTATAAGTTCCTGTAAATCCTAACATTCCTCTAATATCTGTATAGCAAACTGCATTTTCTAGAAAGTTTTCTGCTATCCATTTTGCTCTTTTAGGATCTCCTGGCAATAATACAGTATCTGCTATTTCACCATTTTTTGCTGCTATATGTACACTCATTATTTACCCCCTAAGTATCTATCTATACCATTCACTAGGGCCTTTTAACTATTTTTATCTTGATAATCTTTTTTCAGATAATTTCTTATCTTCTTCAGCATTTGACATAAAACCTAATTCTATTAAAAGTATTAGGTACAGTAGCCCAATTTGTTCCTGTTAGGTCATCTCTATATATAAGACCTCTATTTTTAGCTCCTGTTGCCTTTACATATTCTTCTAACAATATTTTTGAGAATTCTTCACTTTCTTTTTGAACTTTTGTTGTATATTTATTTTTAGGTGATGAAGTTAAAACACTTGCTCCAGCAGCATTTTTATTTTCACTACCATCAGCATGTAATCTTATATAAACATCAGCCTTGTTGTCATTGGCAAATATAGCTCTTTCTTTGTTACTTATATCCACATCATTTTTTGTTCTAGTCATTATAACTTTGTAACCTTTACTTTCTAAGCTAGTTTTCAATTTTAAAGCTATTTCTAACATAAGCTCAGATTCGTATTTCTTCGTAACAACTCCCCTAGTTCCTGTTGTAACCTTTGCTTTTTTCTTATCACTGTTAGGTGCAATTTCTTCAAGAGCAGGGTTTCCTTTTTGTCTGATGTCCAGGGTCTAAGCACACAATATATTTTTCTTTTGATAAAACTGTTACAGAAAAAGTATAAATAAAATTAATAAAATTTTTCATAATATCTCCTTACAAAAAGAAGTCCAATAAACTTAGACTTCTTATTTAATATCAATTATCTTCTGATTATTTCTTCTTCAGTTTTCATAGTCACGAACACTTTCTCTATCAGTTTCATTTAAAAAAAGCTTTTTACTAACAGGGACTGAACAGAAAATTCTATTACCCTACATTAACAATATCTGCCTTAGTAATAAAAATTGCTCCGGCAACATAGTCTAAAACTCTTCTTGAGTCTTTATCATCTAGTTGACTTAAATTCATATTAACTATCTTATCTTCCTTTATATATTTTTGCACAAACTACGCAATCTTCAAATTTAGAAGGCTTTTAGAAAAAAACTATATCTACATTACTATTATCTGCCATATGATTACACTCTCCTTGTTATTATTTATTCCTTTTTATATAGGATACTATTTTTATGAAATAATTTCAACCTTTTTATTTTTATTTTTTTCATTTTTAGAATTTTTTTGTTTTTATTTTTGATAAACTTTAAAACAAAGAAAAATATCTTGACTTTTTAAAATAATATATTATAAAAGTATTTAGAATTAAAAATTTTTGTAGGAGGACAGTGTTATGTTGCATTATTTACAAGTTAGAGAAATTAAATACTATGGGTATTAACTATTATTTCCATAGCTGCTTTTGCTGTTATATTGGAAAAGAATAGCATTTTTTTCTAGGAATGAGAAGGCTGTAGGAAATACTTTTTAAAAGGAAATCCTTTCTTTAGTAGCCAACAAAAAAATTGATGAAGCTAGAAATCTTTGTGCTTCTAAAAAGAGCTGTGTGGCTTCTGCTGTAAAGAAATTTTTAGAAAAAGCTGAAAAAAAGGAATGGAAGTTCAAGATTATGAATTTATTTTAAAGGAAATCACTATTCAAGAAACTTCTCCTTATGAAAGCAGATTAAATCTTTTATCAAGTATTATCAGTATTTCACCTATGTTAGGGTCTACTAGGAACAGTTACAGGTATGATTAAAGCCTTTACAAACATTTCTAAGTACGGTGCAGGAGATGCTGCTATAGTTGCTGATGGTATCGCTGAAAGCTCTTTTAACAACTGCTGCAGGACTTATGATAGCTATTCCAGTTATTGTTGTCTATAACTATTTAAATAGAAGATTAGAAAAGATGGAAAATGAAATAGACGATATCGTCACAAACATAATAAATATATTTAGGAGATAAAAATGAGCAAGTACAAAAAGTAGAGAATCAGCTAAATTAGATTTGACTCCTCTTATAGATGTTGTATTTCTTTTTAATTATATTCTTCATGGTAACAACAACATTTAATAACTTTTGGTTCAGTACAAATAGATTTACCTAGCTCTACTATACAACAAACTGACAAAACTAAAAAGTATTGAAATTATAATAGATAAAGATGGAAATTATCATATCTCTGAAGATGGAAAAAAATCACTCAAATTCAGTTTTCAGAAATAGATAGTTACCTAAAAACTGCTAAAGAAGCTACTGTTTCAGCAGATAAAAAAATTTAAAATATCAAGTAATTATGGACGTTATAACTAAGATAAAAGAAAATGGTGTGGATAATTTAGGATTAAGTTTCTATGAATAGGGGTACTATGAAAAAATATGTTCTTATATCCCTTATAGTGCATTTAGCTATATTATTTCTTTTTGCTACTATTGAAACCGAAGAACCAGAAAAGAAAAAAATTAGTTAAAAATGAAGTTGTTCCCATTGCTTTTTGTTGCTGAAACAAACTTCTGATAATCCTGGTGCTAAAACTCTTGATACCCAAGAAAGAGAAAAACCTAAAGAAGAAAAGCCTAAGAGTGAACCTAAAATTGAGAAAAAAGTAGAAGAAAAGAAAATTGAGGAAAAGAAAGTTGAGGAGAAAAAGCCTGTTGAAAAACCTATTGAAAAGAAAGCTGAAAAAGACAGAAGAGAAGAAAATAGAAAGTAATATTCCAAGTAAAAATGAACCAAGTCATTCAGATACTTCTTCTAAATCTAGTTCAGAAAGTTCTAGTACTAGTTCTTCTGATAAGTCAAGTAATCATAGTAGTGATGGTGGCTCTCCTAATGGAAGTTCTTCAGGAGAAGATTTAGGTTCAAACTTTATTGCCGATGGAGATGGAACTTATATAGCTCTTACTTCTGAAGGAATAAACTATCAAATAATTAATGAGGTAGAACCTGATTATCCTTCTCAAGCTGAATCTATAGGATATTCAAAGAAGGTACAAGTAACTGTAAAAATTCTTAGTAGGATTAAAAGGTAATGTTGAAAAGGCTGAAATAATAAAATCTCATAAAGATTTAGGCTTTTGATGCAGAAGTTATGAAAAGCTATTAAGAAATGGAAATTTAAGCCTATATTCCATAAGGGAAAAATATAAAGGTTTATTTTACAAAAACATTTTGTATTTGAACCACAATAATAAAAAGCTATTGCAAAAATAATATGCAATAGCTTTTTTATTCCTTTATTCTGCTAAATCATTTAAATATTGTATATTTATACTTGCTTTTATCAATAAAATGAATTTAATACTCTTAATTCATTAGAAGTAGCTTTTTCTAGTTTTTCTTTTATGTCTCTAACTTCTGTTCTAAAGCTTTCAAACTTATTTAACACAGCTCTTCTATCTTTTTCCACTATTGGATTTTCTAGCATTCTGTAATATTCATTACTTAGGCTAATATATTTTTTGATTTAAACTTGATTCCACTTCATTAAATGGTACACTTGTATTAGTACAGGCATTTATTAATAAAATTGCAATAAACATTAAAAATATCTTTTTCATTATTACATCCTCTTTTTCCTTTTCATTACCAAGATTGAATTTCTAATTTTTATCTCTTATCATAAGTTCATTAACTGCTTCAGCAGCATTTTTATTTTCAAATAAAACAGCATTCACTTGCTCTATTATAGGGATTTCTACATTATATTTTCTAGCAGCCATTAAAGCGGACTTAGCACTGTATACACCTTCAACAACCATATTAACTTCTTTTATAGCTTCATCTAAAGTTTTTCCCTGTCCTAGTAAAATACCTGCTCTTCTATTTCTACTGTGCATACTAGCACAAGTTACTATTAAGTCTCCTAAACCTGTTAAACCATAGAAAGTAGATTGTTCTCCACCCATTGCAACTCCTAAAGAAGCAATTTCCTTTATTCCACGAGTTATAAGGGCAGCCTTTGTATTATCTCCATAGTTCAGTCCATCAGCTATTCCAGCAGCTAGAGCAATAACATTTTTTAAAGCTCCTCCTACTTCTACTCCAAGCATATCAGGACTTGTATATACTCTGAAAGCAGGATTCATAAAGATATTTTTGTAAATATAATGTAAGTTCCTTATTATGAGCTGATACAACACAAGTAGTTGGTATACCCCTTTACCTACTTCTTCAGCATGGTCTTAGATCTGATAACACTGCAACTTGTGGATTTTTATCTTTTAATTCTTCTTCTATAATATCTGTCATAGTTGCTAAAGTATCTTCTTCTAGTCCTTTTGCAACATTGACTATAATTTGTTTCTCTTTAACAATATCTTTTTAAAAGATTTTTGAAACAGATCTTACTGCCTTTGAAGGAACAGCTAGGACTAAAAATATCTTTATCTGTTACAGCTTCTTTTAAATCATCAGTCACCACTATATCCGCAGGAAGTAATATATTAGCTAATTTAGCTTTATTTTCTCTAGTTATTTTTAACTCTTCAGCTTCTTTTTCTGAACCTCCCACGACTGACACCCTACGAGTGCTAGAGTCGCAGGGTTCTTGGGTAGTAGTTGCTTCTGTTAGCCAACTAAATTTACCAAGCTATCCCCATAGTTCCTACGGTTCATATATTTATATATTTAAGCACTTATACCTAATATCCTTAGTCCTTCTTTTTAATATGTTTTTGGCTGCATTTTATATCTCTATTATGTACTAGCTCCACATACTGGACAAGTCCATTCTCTTATGCTTAAATCTTTTACTTCTTCATTTCTATATCCACAACAATTACATATTTGACTACTTGCAAAAATTTATCTACTCTTACTATTGTTTTTTCCATGCCATTTCGCTTTTATAACTTAGTATTCTATTAAATTCACTCCATGATACATCTACAATATTTCTTGCTAATTTATGATTTTTTTACCATATTTTTACTTGTAAATCTTCCATACAAATAATATCATATTCTTTTTATTAGCATTGTTGATAATTTTTGCAAAAAAATCTTCTCTTTGATTTGATATTTTCTCAAATAATCTTGCTACTTTTATTCTAGCTTTATTTCTATTTGAACTACCCTTTGGTTTTCGTGATAGTTTTTCTTTGTAATATAGCTAGTTTATTCAAAGATTTTTGTAAATATTTTTGGATTTTTCTATTGAGATTTCATCACTGGTAATCACAAAGTCCTTTATACCTAAATCTATTCCAACATTCTTATTTGTACTTTCTAATTTTTTCTACTTCCACATCAGTACAACATAAAGATATATAATATTTTCCACTAGGTACTTGTGTTATTGTTGCATTTATTATTCTTCCTTGTGGTTTCATTTTATCTCTTATTTTTAGTCTTCCTAACTTAGGGTACTTTTATCCATTTATCTAAAAACTCTATATTATTATTTGTATAATTGGTTCTGTATGATTTTTCTATTATCTTTCTTAGATTTAAACTTTGGATAGCCACTTCCACTAAAAAGTTTTTTTATAGGCTTTATCTAAAATCTTTTAAAAGAATTTTTGTAAAGAAAATTTATCTACATCTTTTAACCATTCTTTCTCTTGTTTTAAAACTGTTAATTCTTTTACTACACTCACTATATGAAATAGATTTTTTTCTCTTTTGTTATATAGCTCTTGTTTTAAACCTAAAAATGATTATAGACATATCTTACACAAACCAAAAGTACAATTTAATATTGTTATTTGAGTTTTAGTTGGATAAAATCTAAACTTATATGCTTTTTCCATGTGATTTCACCTCCATTTACCTATATATAGTATACCACTTTTTTATACTATAAAGTAAAATGAAAAAGTAAAATTTTTCTAAATATATGAACCTAAAACTGACTCAGTCGTTTTAGAGGGTTGTCGTTCACATAAGTACGCTACCACTTATGCAGTTCTCTTGGCATATACACTCCTTAATAAATTAAGAAGATTAGCCTCGAACTTCTTAATATTTCTATTAAGCACAGACTATATCTTATCCCACAGCTCTATCTGTTTGGGTCTACCCACTTCCACTAGCTTTTAGTGTACTTCCCTCAGGAGGAATAGTCGTTGAACCTTACCTTTCGGTCTTGGCTGCTGATTGCCCATTATCTTAACACTTAGGATTTAACCTTATGTCATCTAGTATATTTTTCTGCTTTCGCCACTTTTCACACTTGTACCATATTTTTATTTAGGTACTATGTTGTAGTTATACTAGTTTTAGGGGTTTTCCAGCAATTCGAGTAGTATTGGATAGCTTTTTTAAAGTTGCTACCTCTACATACATATTTCTATATATGCTGACTATACGTAATGGTCTAACTCATGATTGACACCCTACGAGTGCTAGAGTCACAAGTGTGCGACCATATTTTTTTAATCAAAAGACCAAACTGTCAACTCGTGTCCATTTTTTTGTGTAATAGAATAGTCAGGGCTATTCCCCATCCACCTGAACCAATAACTGATATCTTTGCCATTTTCAACACCTCTCTGTTATACATAATAATTTTCAATTTCTAATTTTTATTTTTGCCTTTTAATGCCTCAATTATCATCATACTTGATGTATTATTCTTTGAAAAACAAAAATTATCTTTTTTTACAGAAAAATTTATTTTTGTCCAAGGTCTTTATTATCTCAATTAATCTATGAGTTCTATGTATGAAATACAAAGTCCCTATAGGCTTTTAAAAGTCTTTTTAGCATTTTTGAATGAATTCATCTAAATTCAATTTTATCTCATGCCTTGACAATGCTCTATGCTCATTCTCATTTATCTTTTTCCATTATCCTCCATATATGGTGGATTAGAAATTACAACATCGAAATAATTGGCATTCTTGTATTCCTTAATATCTAAACAAGTAAAATTAATATTTTTCTATCTCATTTTAGTTCTAAAGTCTTATTAGCTCTTTTCAATATTTTTTCTTCTTGTATATCAATTCCAACAATTTCTTCTATCATATCATTATCAGATAGAAGTATGAAGTATCCCATTCCCTGTACCTATATCCAATAGCTTTATATTTCTTTTAGATAAAGACTTTTTTTAAATAGTTAAAAAGCAATATAGTATCTTCAGCGTATTTATATCCACCCTTTTTTTGAATAATTTTATATTTCTTATCCAATTCTTCTATAATTTCATCATCTTTTTAACATATTATTCATTCTCTAAAATTTTTATTTTCAATTTCCTCTTTTGTTTTCATATTCTTTTAAGATACTAGCTTCTTTTCTATTGAATTTTTATATCATCTATAGAAAATCTTGATATTCCCTTTATCTTTAACATCTACATATAGGAAATTATTTAGTGGACTTATACTAACAACTTACCTTCACCTACTTCAGTTTTTACTGATTGGTTTTACTGCAGGGAAGTTTTTAAGTGCTTCTTCATACTGGCTGTATTCGTAGTTTATACAACATAGTAATCTTCCACATACACCTGATATTTTAGTAGGATTTATTACAAGCCCTTGGTCTCTTGCCATTTTAACTGAAACAGAGTCAAACTTATTAATAAAAGTTTTACAACACAACTCTTTTCCACAAGAATCATATTTCCTAAAATTCTAGCCTCATCTCTTACACCTATTTGTCTCAATTCTATTCTTGTTTTTAAACATCACTGCTAAGTCTTTTACAAAGTTCTCTAAAATCTATTCTTCCATTGGCTGTAAAATAGAATATCAATTTTGATTTATCGAAAGTATATTCACAAGTGATTAACTTCATTTCAAGTTGATGTTTTCTAATCTTTTCCTTACAAGCTATAAAGGCTTCATCTGCTTCTTTTCTTTGCTTGTTATAGATTTCAATTTCTTTTTCACTTGCTAATTTTAAAACTGGTTTTATAGGTAAAACTAAGTCTTTTTCCTTCATTGGTAAGGGACTGTTAGAAGCTATACCTAACTCAGTTCCTCTTATAGTTTCAACAATAACCTTGTCATGTATGTTTCATCACCTAAGACTTCAAAAATAGTATCTCTTTTTGTAGTTTCAAAAGTTACTATTAAAAACCTTGTGGATTCTCTCTGGATCCGTGCTTACTATCTGTGTATTTTTTTCATCTATAATATTATTTTCCATATTCTCTCCTAATCTATATCAATCCTTCTTCTAAAAACTAAAGTAGGAATCTCTTGTTATTATTATATGCTCTAACAACAAAGCCCCAAAATTTTTAAGTCCTTTTGCTATCTCATTTTGTTATGTCTATATCACACTTTGAAGGACAAGTATTTCCTGAAGGGTGATTATGAGCTATAATTATTGACTTAGCATTTTTCCATTATTACCCTTTTGTATATTTCTCTTGGATAAATTGAGCTTCTATCTAAAGTTCTGATGAACTTTCTTCAAAAGCTATTACTTCATTTGAGCTTGAAAGATAGATAACATAGAATTTTTTTACATCTTCATATCCTATTTTATTTCTTAAAAATTTTAATAAAAGCCTCTTTATCAGTTATTTTATCAGCTTTAGTTTCTATTTTAAGGTTTTCACCATATAATTCTGTTAATAATTCTCCAACAAATTTTATTAAAATTGCAGAAATAGATCCAATTCCTTTAATTTTTTCTAGTTCTTTTATATCAGCTTTTAAAGACTCTATTCAAACTTTTTAAATTCTTTTTAATATAGCCTTAGCTATTGGTTTTTGTATCTTCTTGAGCATTGCAATAAAAAGTAAAAATTCTAAAATTTCATAATCAGAAAAAAAGAATGAATACCTTTATCCAAAAATCTTTTTCTAATTCTTTTCCCTATGTCCCTTATATTCAGCTTTCTTTAATTCTTCCTTATTTTTTTAACATTTTTTTATTGTCACTTTTATCCATAATTAGCTCCTATTAAAAATAATTTATACACTTCTTCTGGACTCTTCATAGTATTAATCATTTCTATTGCACAAGCAATTATAGGATAGGCAAGAACAGCTCTGTTCCTTCACCTAGTCTCATATTCATATTTAAAAAAAGTTTTTCTTTTAAATAGTCTAAAAATAATATTTACCCCTGGTTCTTCACTCTTATGAGTAAATAATAAGTAATCTTGAATATTTTTATTTAACTACAAGCTAATAGTGCTGCAACCGATGATATAAAGCCGTCAACAAGCATAAGCTTTTTATTAGAGAGCTGCTATATACATTCCAAGCATACAAGCTAAGTCAAAACCTCCAACTGCAGCCATCATTTCAATAGGATTCATATCAAAAGTTCCATATCTTTCTCAAGGCTTCACTATTATCTTTTTGCTTAAGCCTTCATCTGATAGGCCTCCACCTCTTCCTACAACTATATCTATATTTTCTCTTGTTACAGAGTATAGAAGTGCTGAACTTGTAGTAGTATTAGCTATACCCCATTTCTCCATTTGAGAATATATCATAGTCTTGAGCTCTTTCATTTATTAAATCTATACCTGTAAAAATAGCTTGTAGACATTCTTCCATAGACATAGCTTTTTCTTTGTAAAAATTATTTGTTCCTCTTTTAACTTTTCTATGAATTAAATTAGGATATTCTCTTTTTATGTCGTTCTTCATTCCTATATCAACAACATTTAAGTCTACACCTAAGTCTTTGTAAATATACCTATACAAGCTATATTATTTAACATTGCCTCAGAAACTATTGGAGTATATTCAATAGGACAAGATGATACTCCTTCTTCTATAACTCCATTGTCTGCTGAAACAAGTATATGACATTTTCTATCTAATTTCTTTATAGGATAACCATAGATAGAGGCAATTTTTACAAATTTCTTCTAAAACTCCTAAGCAATCCTTAGGTTTCATTTTTCTATCAAGCTCAGTTTGAGCTGCTTTTAATTGCTGAACTATCTACAGGCTCTATTTTATTAATTAAATCAAATAAAAATTTATATCTTTCATTTTTACCAACTCTCTAATATAATTTAGTAAGATAACTGAAATTAAAAATCTCCTTCAAAGATTACAATAGAGCAATTATCTACTTTTAAATTTCCAATAGGTATCTAAAGTCCCTGAAACAAAATAACTGATTATACAGTTTATTATCCCCCAATGAGAAATAATAAGGTTGTCTTTTTGTATAATCTAAAGTTTCTAAAAACAAGAACAGCCTTTGATATAGTTCTTCGAGACTTTCTCCTGTTATATAATTAAAACTTTTTCCAATTCTTTTTCCATTTCTTTTACTTCATTTGGATATTGTTCAGAAATTTCTTTAAATGTTAAACCTTCAAAAATTCCAAAATTTATTTCTTCTAACCTACTATCATAGATTATCTCTTTATCCAAATAATTACAGATTTCTGCTGTTTCTCTTGTTCTTTCTAAGGACTAGAATAGATACAATCATAAGCTATATTTGAAAGTTTTTCCTTTGCCATATAGGCTTGTTCTATACCTAATTCATTTAAAGGTGGATTTAACTTTCCAAAATATAGGTTTTTGAGCATTCATTTCTGTCTGCCCATGTCTTATTAAAATTAATTTCCCCATATTATTTCCTTATAAGAAGAAAAGTAGGTACAACTATAATTAAGAATAGATATACAAGGCTTGATATTTCCAAGTAAAAGCACCTAAAGTATCTCCTGTTATTCCACCTATTTTTTTCTTTCTATCAATTTAGAGAAAGAAAAAGCAAATAGTCCTAGTATTGCAATTATAAGTAAATTAATTCCTAATCTCATCATAACAAAATCTAAAGGTAATTCAAGTGATAAACTACTATTTTATCATATAGAATAACATAGCACTACTATATACTACAGTTATCAATGATGCAATAACAACTTCTTTAGCTTTTGTATTATCAACAAAAGTTTTTACCCATTCCACTTCCTCTAGCATAAGGAGCTGAAGCACAACTGATAACACTACAAAGTCTTGCTACAACTGGATAAGTTAATACAGCAAAAACTGTTTCTCCTTGATCTTCCATCAATAAAGAATATAGTAATACAAACTTTATTAAGAAATATAGGATTAATGCTAAAAGCACCATTACTACCTAATCTTGAATCTTTCATTATTTCAAGCATTTTATGTTTACTTCTATAACTAAAAATTCCATCAAAAGTATCTGCTAAACCATCAAGATGTAAAGCTCCTGTTGAGATTAAATCTGTTAAAATTACTACCAATATGATTATTGGTAAAAAGCCGAAAAAGATAAATTGCTCAAGACATAAGAAAACACTATAGAAAAGAATAATAGAATAAAAACCTATTACTATTCCTACAAGTGGAAAAAAAGTTTCATTGACTTTCCAAGCTTTTCCTCATCATAATCTATTTTTGGCATTGGTATTCTTGTCATAAACGATAAAAAGTAATAAAAACCTTTCATATTTCCTCCCATTATTTAATTTTTTTACTTTTTATTCCTGAAACAGCTAAATAAGCTTCATCAGAATTCTTTTGCAACAAGCTGATTGATTCTTCCACAAATATCTCTAAAGTGTCTACCTAAAGGATAATCAGGCACAAGACCTGAACCAATTTCATTTGTTACAAAAACACAGTCAGTCTTTTTGATCTAATAAATTCTAAAAATTAGACATTTCTTCTTCAATTTGATCTTCTATTTCTTGAACTACAGATAGATCTACTTTTATCCCAATCTATATCTCTATCCATTATCATGAAATTAGAAACAAAATTTGTAATACAGTCAAACAAAATTACATCAGTACTGTCTACATCATTTTTTTACAAGAGAGATAAGATTTTTTAAAAACCTTCTATCGTTTTCCAAGTGTTACCTCTTCTTTTTAATATGTCTTTCAATTCTATCTTGCATTTCATCATCAAAAGCTATAGCTGTAGCAAAATAAATTTTATTTTTATATTTTTGTTCATAAATATATTCTTCAACAAATTTACTTTTTCACTTCTACTTCCACCAGTAAAAAAATATAATTTTTTTCCCATATTAGTCTCCTTGAATATTATATCCTAATTATATAATTATATCATATTTTTTTATAAAAACATAGGTTGCTAACAAAAATCAGCAACCCTAGATAAATCATTTATTTTATTTTAATTTTTAAATGTACTTCTATTATCTCTAATCTCATTTATATCTTCCTTAAACTTTGACATTGTTACTTCTTTTTCCATCAATCCCATTATATCCTACTAAGACTTCCTTATTTTCATATTCTTTTTTGATAGATAATTCACATAGAAAATATAAAAATCTATTTCTTCAAAATTCATATCTTTTAAATATTTCTAAATTTTTATTGCTTCACTATCTCCATTGATTACAAAATTATTGTCTTTTTGTTAGTACCATTTTTTTATATGAAGAATCTGGTCTAAAAAGTAGACAGTCTATTTTTTTATAAACTATCTACTTTCTAATCTCATTTCATATTTAAAAAAATCTAAAAATTTCTATCTATTCAAGAGAAATTTTTACAAACTCTCCTGTTTCTAAGTTTTTGAATACTTTTTATATCTCTTGTTATTATATCAAAAGTAAATTTATAGTTATCTAGCTGCCCATAGATTTCCCTTTTTTTCTATATCAGCATCCAATGTATCATTATTATATAAAGAACCATAGATATCTAGTAAATTTTACATTCTAAATAATTTTTTTAATTCTGTCTGTTGCAAATCTTCATCTCCTACTAATTCTAGATGAAACGAAAAACCTATTATATTATCTGCTAAATCTACTATAACAACCAATTCCTTATGTTTTTGATAAATAAACTTCTTCAAAATCATCATAATATAAGTCATATCTATTTATTATTTCATCAGTTAGTGCTATTCCTACTTTTTAAAAGTATTATCTATTTGAAAATTTTCATCAAATATTTTTATTAATCTTACTTTACCAAATTCTAAATAAATATACACTTCTATATTCTCATAAGGTCTATATAATAATACAAAAGTTGAGCGTTTATATTCTGTATTACTATTATTTAATTCAGAAAATTTCCTCTATAGTTTCTCCCAAATAAATATTTTTATATCTGTATTCCATCTTATCACCTTTTTATTTATTTAAAGAGGTTTTTATAAACTCTCCTGTTTCTAAATTTTGAATACTTTTTATATCTCTTGTTATTATATCAAAAAGTAAATTTACAGTTATCTAGTTGTCCATAGATTTCTCTTTTTCTATATTGGCATCCAATGTATCATTATTATATAAAGAACCATAGATATCTAGTAAATTTTACATTCTAAATAATTTTTTAATTTTTATCTTTTGGAAATTGTTCTTCTCCTTCTAATTCTTTATAAAATGAAAAACCTATTATATTATCTGCTAAGTCTACTATAACAGCTAATTCTTTATATTTTTGATAAATAAACTTCTTCAAAAATCATCATAATATAAATCATATCTATTTATTATTTCATCAGTTAGTGCTATTCCTACTTTTTAAAGTATTATCTATTTGAAAATTTTTCATCAAATATTTTTATTAATCTTACTTTACCAAATTCTAAATAAATATACACTTCTATATTCTCATAAGGTCTATATAATAATACAAAAGTTGAGCATTTATATTCTGTATTACTATTATTTAATTCAGGAAAATTTCTTCTATAGTTTCTCCTAAATAAATGTTTTTATATCTATATTCCATTTCATCACCTTTTTGATTTATGCATTTATCTATCAAGTAGCTCAGATAGTTTATTTTTCCTCTTAATTCTGCTGAATTTTACATATATTCATATTCTTTCATTAATTTTTCTAATTGCTTATCTAAAAATTCATATGCCTTTACATCTGTCCAAGGTTCCGATTGTTCTTCAATAATATCAATTTCCAGTAAAAACGACTTTTTTTCCTATATTTTTTTATAGTTTATAATTGGCATTTCATATCTTAAATTACCATAAAATTCATCACATTTTTCCCAAGTTCTATTGGTATTTTTTTAGATATTGCTTTATCATTCTTAAATATTTTTCAAATGTCATTTTTGCCCTCCATTTATTCTCATTAACTTTTTGTAATGCTTGATTATTTTTTTATCTTCAATTACTGTTATCAACTCTGTATCATTTTTCATTTGTTATGACTCTTATATTGTTATAGTATCTTACATTATTTATTTTATAACCATTTGGTGCATTTTTATCAGGAACTAATTCTTCATAATTTATTGTCTCTTTTATTATACATTTCTATTATCTTTTTCTTGAGTTAAATTTTTGATTTTTTTCCTATTCAAAAATCTTGCAACAAAATGTGATGAAACTTCTAATCCTTCTTTTTAAAATCTTCATAAACTTGTATTGCTTTTTTTCTCAAATGAAGGTGTCCAACCTTTTGCCTTAATTTCATTTATGGTATTACTAGTATTAGAATTTTTGAGATACTTTTTGTGTAGTATCAGCAACTTTAGTTGAAGTTCCTTGTTGTTTTTCCAGAATCAGTTTTAGTCTGATTAGGGCTAATTACATTAGTATCTTGTTCTTGTTTTTGAACATTATTTGTACTTCCTATTGTTTCATTATTTTCAATGGAAACATCTTTTACATCAACTGTTATCTTGGAATTTTTATCTTCATATAAAACTACTTCTTTGGAATTCTTCCCTGTTTGGGTTACTGTATTTTTATTATTAGAACTTCCTACTTTTACTACAGTTAAGTCTTCTGCAACTACCTCTATTCCATTTTTACTAATCTTACTAACACCTTGTTCTAATTTAACATAACTTAAAGATTTATTTCCCAACATTTTTAACACACTTGGTACACTACTGAATGCTTTTTGCATATACTATAGCATGTTCAGTTGTCATTGCTACACAAAAATTTATAGCTTCTTCATTTGTCACCCAATATTGTTCTAGATAAACTAAATGCTGGCTTTTTCATCTTCATCTATATCAAAAACTCCTAATCTAATATGATCTAATCCTTCTATGGTTTCACTAAATCCAAAAATCCCTGTGCAGTTCCATGACCCCAACCAATTGGTCTTCCTGCATTTATTTCTACATAAGCAAAGCCCATTCTAAGAAGACCAAATGCTCCTACTCCTACTCCTTTTAAATACTCTTTTCCATTTTACATATTCCTTCTATCCATAGGAACACTTTCAGCTAATAATCTTCCTTCTTCTCCTGTTATTACATTTGGATTATTTCTTATTGCTGCTAGTGTATCTTCTGTTGCTTCTTTAGCTACCATATCTTTTGTTCTATTTTCTAGTAATTCTCCTGTATGGTTTTGCTATATCCTGAGATTTTATCAATATCATCTTCTTTGCTGTAATGTCCAAATTCATGTCCTAATGCATTTAGTATTTCATCTCTATTTGAGTTAGCTAATTTCTTTCTATCAAATACTACTACATTTGTTAATGTATCTGTATAATATATGGCATTTGGATCTGTTACATCTGTCAGTACCATTTTTTTATATCTGGTCTACATAGCCTTTTTGCTCTTAGGGCATCATTTAATAACTTATTCATTACTGATACTTGTTCTTTTTGAACATCATCATCTATTTTTCCATTCTTTATTGCTTTTTTTATCTAATATTGATAGGTATTCTGGATTCTTTTTCTACTTGGTCGCCTATTGCTCTCATCATTGAAGCTTGCTTATATCTTTCTAGTAAATCTCCTTTTGTTTCATCTTTACTTGTTAAAAGTAGTTTCCTATATTACCTATTTTTACTCTTAATCTTTTGAACTCTATCATCACAAATGTTTCAGTTCTATCAAATATATATAATTGTTTTTCTTTTTATTTTTGTAAAATGGTTTTTGATGAATTTTTAATTCTTCTTCAATTTCAGAAAATTCTGGTAAAAAGTTATATAAAATTCTGACAAAAATGAGTGAATTTTTACGTTTTTAATTTTAATATTTTTATTATAATATTTATCCTTTTATGTAATAATGTCTAAAATAAACATATAAAATTTCATTTTTATATACAAGATTAGTTGTTAAAATATTTTGAAATTTCATTTTAAGCCTCTCTATTCCATAAAAATATAAATTCTGCCCTTATTCCATCTTTAGAAATAACTAAATTTTTTTAGTTTTTAGTCTCTTTATAGACTAAATCTCTTTTTTAAAAATTCATAATAATTCTTAGTTTTTCTAAAAATTCCATTGTTTTTCCATCTATTTCTACAAAGTAAAATGTGTAATTTTTATAATAATTTTGTTTTTCATCATTTCTTAAACTCACATAATGATTATCAAATTTTTCTAATATTTTTTTCTCATTCTCTGTTATATTTAAAAATGAAAAATTCTATAATAGCTAAACTATCTTCATTTTGATATTCATCTAAAGCCAAAAAGTAATTTACTTTTTACTTCCATTTTTGCTCCTTCTATAAATTTCATTTCTCCATTTTTTTACTTCTTTATTAGGAACTTTTTATAGGTTCTTCTATTTTTCACTGCTCTACTCTTGAAATTCCTGCTATTAATGCTACTTCGTTTTCATCAGGTAATAAATCATTAAAATCTAATTTAGCCCATCCATCTTCTGATATACTAACTACCCTGTAGCCATTATAGTAAATTCTATCTCTGTATAATTGTTCTTTATCTTCTAAACAAGTATAATCTTCTCCAGCTAACTCTGATGATGTAAAAAGCAATTTATTCCCTACTTATAGAAGTAGGGGACTTCTTACTAGATATTGTTAAATTTTAGTATAAAAATTTCTTTTTGAATAATTGCTTTTTATTTGATTATATTCATTTCTATCTATTAAAATCCCCAAAATGAAAATAGTTCATTGAAAGTTCTTATTTTCAAAAATTTTTCTATTTTTCTCTCATTCCTCCTCCTGATGAAAAATATGCACTAAAGAATCTTTAAAAATATTTCTTTTTATATTATTAAAATTAATTTCTTTATTAAATATTATAACTCCATAATTGTTTATATCTTGAATAATTAATGTATCCTCCTTTATAATTAATTTTTCTAATGCAACAATAGATTTTCTAAAATAATAATAATTTATAATAGAAGTTAATAGAATAAATATTTCAGCTATAAACATTAGTAAAAAGAGTAACAATTAAAACTATTACAATACTAGGAATGATTAGCCATATAATAAGGAAAATTGGACTTTTCTTATATATTTATGATGACTAATTATTATTTCTATTTCTTTGTTATTTGAAGTTTTCATCTCTATCATTTTTCTTAACCTATTTACATCATCTATTAATTTTTTTGAAATCTTATTTAATTTATAACTATTTTTATAGCAGTTTCTGGATCTTTTGCTAATTTAGATATTTCATCTAAATTATATTCTATGTTTTTTCTATTTCTTTTCTAAATTTTGTCATGTCTTCATTATGAGTTATAATTGTACTGTCCACACTAAAATACCCATCTAATGGAGGTGCTGCTGAGGTACTGCTTTTAATGTTCTTCCAGCTCCTCCAACTCCTATAATTCCCAGACCTATTCCAATATCTGTAGATTTAACATATGTTAATTCCTTAGAATTCTCATTCTGAACCTCTCACGACTGACACCCTACAAGTGCTAGAGTTGCGAGTGTTTTGGCATGATTCATAAATTTCTTTATATCTGTATTCCATCTCATCACCTTTTTGATTTCTCCAACTCATTTTTTAGAAAAATTCTATAATTGTCACACTATAATTAGCATCAAAAATGTATAACTTGTTCAATTTTTATTTCTATAAAATACTCTAGTAAAAAGGCTTCTAGTTCTAATTCATTAAGAAATTCATACATCTCAGTATGATAAGCTAACTCTTCTATTGTATAAGTAAAATTTTTGACATCTTTTTAGAATTAATACTTTATTAAAATATTTTTCATATCCATAATAATTTTTTTATAAAAAAATATATAACAATGAATTTTTATATTCTAAACTATCTATTACTATATTATCTAATTTCATATTCATACCCTCTATTTCAACCCTTACTCCTTCTTTCGATATTACTAAATTACTGATTTTATTTACTTCCGCCTCTGTTCTTAATGAAGAAATGTCTTTTAAATATTTAAAATAATGTTCTGTTTTTCAAAAATATTCCTCTATCCTCTCCATCTATTTCAACAAAGTAAGAATAAAATGATTTTTATTATTAATATTATTTCATTATTTTCTAAATATTTATGCTCAATTCCATTTTCTTTTAATACTTGAATTTCTTTTTTATTGAGAGAGTTTGAAGATAATTTAAGTTCAATAAAATCAAATTCATCATCTTCCATTAAATACCTAATGTTATATTTTACTTCCATTTTTACTCCTAATCATAAATATCTCCATCAACTTTTGGTATTTTTTACTTTTTAATATTAGTAATTTTTTTACCAATTTATTTTTGTAAAAAGCCAGATTTAAGTCTATTTCTCTCTTTAACTTTTTCTTTAATGTACTTCTACCATCTCTTATCTCATTTTATATCTTCCTTAAACTTTAACATAGTTACTTCTTTTCCATCAATCCCATTATATCCTACTAAGACTTTCTTATTTTTCATATTCTTTTTGATAGATAATTTACATAGAAAACATAGAAATCTATTTCTTCAAAATTTATATCTTTGAATATTTCCAAATCTTTTATCCTTCACTATCTCCATTAATTATGAAATTATTATCTTTTTCAGATATATATAGTTTTCTTCATCAAGTATTTTATTTAAAATATAACTGTATCTTTCATCTAATGGAAAAGTGTATTTCTCCATTAGATTTTCAACTTTTTGATTAAATAATATCTTTTTGTTCTTCTTCTATCATTTCTTTTAACTCATCAAAAACTTTTTTAAAAATCATTATCATTGTAAATCTTTTTCAAGTTCTTCTGCTCTTGTTCCATAGGGAAAAGCATATATGAATATCTCATATTTATCTCCTGTTTTTCATTTCTAATAGTATTCTTTCATAATAATTGAAGAAAAGAACGACATAATGTAAAGGATTTAAAACATCTCGTCTTGCATTGTGCGAAGGTATATGTCCTTTATCTATAACCTTTTTGAATATTCAATAATGGGATTTCCATTTCTTTTAGTATAAATTTTTAAACAAAATTCTTTTATACATTAATGTTCCATTTTCACAATAACATTCTTCTTTTGATATATAATATTTTTAGACAATTTACTATAGCCCTTGTAATAAAATAAACCATAATTAATAAAATAGCTATTATTACATAGATTTTTTGCTTTGAAAGAATACGTACAACTAAAAATATTATTACAAATATATCTGTAACTATAAGACTTATTAAAGCATAAGTATATAAAAGTAAAGGGTTGTCTATTTTTCTACTTTTTAATATTAGCAATTTTTTTACCAATTCATTTTGTAAAGCCAGATTTAAGTCTATTTCTCTCTTTAACTTTTCTTTAATGTACTTCTACTATCTCTTATCTCATTTATATCTTCATTTTAACTTTTGACATAGTTACTTCTTTTTCCATCAACCCTCATTATATCCTACTAAGACTTTTTATCTTGGTTTCTTTTTATATAATTTTTTATGTTCCTTTATTTTTTCTTCAATAATACTATTTATTTTTTTAAAATCTTCATAGGACATCTTATATCCAAATGAGTATATACAAAAATATGTTTTTATTTTTAATGTTCTCTTCACATCAAAATTAAAGTTTCTTTTTATGAAACCCTAGAAAAATTTCTTGATAATATATTTTTAAAATCTTATCAAAAAAATATTTCTTTTTCATAAGTGATTTTTATTTTCTCTTTAATCTTCTTATTATAAGACTTTCATTTTTAGGGTTATAGTTTCTATACTACCTATATTTCTCATAGCTATATAATTTCCAATATTTAGATAAGTAAAAACAATTAAAGACATTATAATAGATTGAACTGTTATCTTTTGAAATAATTAATGGTACTATTATAAATAATGGAACTATATACACACTCATAAATACTCTATTGTTTTTAATTCGATAACTGTAGCTTCTTTTTGTATTTTCTATTTCCATATTTTTCTATTCCTTTCCAAAAATATTTTTATCTCTATAATCTTATTCCTTAAATATTATTAATTTTTAAATGTACTTCTATTATCTCTAATCTCATTTATATCTTCCTTAAACTTTGACATAGTTACTTCTTTTCCATTAACACCATTGTATCCTACTAAGACTTTCTTATTTTCATATTCTTTTTAGATAGATAATTTACATAGAAAAATATAGAAATCTATTTCTTCAAAAATTCATATCTTTGAATATTTCTAAATCTTTTATCGCTTCACTATCTCCATTAATTATGAAATTATTGTCTTTTTCAGATATAAAATAATTTTTCCTCATCAAGTATTTTTATTTAAAAATATAATTATATCTTTTCATCTAATGGATAATTATATTTCTCACTTAAATTTTTCTTTTTTTCTGTTAATGTCAATCTTTTATTTTGTTTTCTTTTTATATTTTTTTCTAAAAACTTATTAATTGTCAATACTATATCCTTTGCCACTTCATCTTTTAGTTTCATTCCAAATGCAGTATAACTTTTATCTTTAAAAAGTTAAGTGAATTTTATGATATGGACTTTCTGTTCTTTTTATAGCTTTAATTACCAAAATTTCTGTAGTATTTTTAAAAATAAATATATTTTAAATTATCAATATCATAAACTTGTAAAAATTAAATAATTTACAAAATTTTAAATGTCTATAGAAGAGTGATACATATCTGATCATTTTTCCCATTTTTTAATAATAAGCACTTCATAAGGATAATTTGATATAAAAAGCCAAATAAAAGATGCTCCTACTGGAAAAATCAATAAAGCCAAAAATATTGTTATTCTCCCATATTTTTGTATGTAGTAATAAAGAAATAAAATACTATTAAAAGAAATATTATTATCCTTATTAATAGTTCTTTTTAGCTATTTTTCAATTTTTAAATAATTTTTCTGTTTTTAGTTATTCGTATTTCCATACTGTTCTATCACTTCCTATGTGAGCTTATTTATATTTAAAAATTCTTTTCACTTCTCTTAATATTTCTTTTTGCTTCATTATTATTTAGAATTAAACCAAAAATCAAATTGCTCTCCATCTTTTTAATTTAAAATGAAGTTTAAAATATGGATTTTCTTCATATTTAACTCCCCTCACTATAGCCCATATAGGGATATTCTTTAAAATATATTTTTTTCTAAATTAGAAATTTCAAATTTTTTTATTTAGATTTTTAAATTAGATTTATTTATACAATAATTTTTTTAGAAATATAAGAGCTTATCATATCTTTTTTTATTATTAAAATTTCATAGCTACATTTTAATATAAATCTTAAATAAAAATAAAAATATAACTGGAAAACAAAAATATCGACATTACCACTGTTAATATTCCATATTTTATAAATGAATTTATAAAAATACAAAAACTATTATATTAGTGTTCTTATGATAAATTCTTTTTTAATATTTTTTTCTATTCTTAAATATTTTTTCTCTTTTTTTATTATCTTTATCTTCATCTCGTTCTCCCACACAAAGATTACACTCTTAGAGTATCATTTAATAATTTATTCTTTTTTTTATTTTTAAAAAAATAAAATTCTAATAGCATATTTTTTATATAACTCAAAATTTTTCATTAATTGTATCAATGAAAAAGTTCTTGATTGAACAGATAATATATTAACTCAATTAATACAACTACAGCATTCACTAATAAAGTTTCATAATATATCAAAAAGAAAAACTTCTTTAATATATATATTTTATTTTTAAAATTATTAATATAAATATTCCTAATATATACATGTGTATTCTGTATATCCCTGGAATTAGATAACTTAATTTAGGTAATAATATTATTTCAATTTTTACTTCATTATAAAGTTTCTTACACAATTTTATTAAGTGTGTTAGAACACTCGTGGCTTTAGCCGTGAGATGAATAACACCAACATTGAAAATGTTGCTCTAAAATTTGTAATTTTACTAATTTTAGAGTATAATACATTTAAGAACTTTGGAAACTGAATATATAAGGTTGAGGTTAGAAAATGCAGTAACCTCGTAAAATATTCACTGCCAAAAATTAAATGGTTTTTGAACCGAGCCAATAGGACGTAAATATTCTCAACGGAGAGTTTGTCCATTAAAGTCTTAAGGAAATTAGCTAGTATTTGAATACTAGATATTCAAAAAGAAACTAAATAGTACTTAGGAACCTCGCGACTTCAGTCGTGAGAGGTTCAGTTGACCATATTTCTTGGATTTCTAGCTTATCTTTTTAAAAATAAATAAAAGTTTTTTAAAAACATATTTATTAAATACAAAAAGTAATAGGGAAGAAAGTATTAAAATCACATATCCATATTTATAACTTGTATTTGAAAATATCATAGAAAAACGTATTCAATAAATTAATCATAAAAATATACAGCAAAATAACCTGCTCTAAATAAAAATTCATAATTTTTTTCATAATATACGTATCTTCTTCAATTCTTGTTATAGTTTGCATTTTCTCACCTATTTTTGTTCTAAATTTATTTCCCATTTAGATAATTGCTTTTTATCTCTAATCCAATCTAAATGTCTGTTATACAAATATATATAATTTTCTTCAGTATAATATTCTTGTGGAGAAATATTATTTTTAAAAATCCTCTAAAGTTATCATATACCTCTTCTTTCTTCTATGTTGTATGCTTTAAGAATTTTTTTCTAGCTATTTTTAATTTCTTCATTTTTCTATTTCATATAACTCATTATATGTGTTTTTAAAAATTTTATTTATTTTTTAGCTAAATCTTGAGAAGATATTTTTTTGATAATTCCTCTATAATTCTATTTGTTTTCATAAGAATATTCATTGCTAAAAGAAATATCCATTATTTTTAAAGGATCCCATAGATTTATAATTTTATTAATTTTTATACATAAATTAATATAAATATCTACTTCTTTTTGATTTTTGAAAATAATTTTTAGTATCATAATAATTAGGTAGAATAAAATTTAATTTATACTCTTTACTTTTTCTCTATAATCTTACTCTGCTATATCCTCTTCAATCTCTTGTTTTGACTTATATTCATTTGAGAAATAATATTCAAATATATTTTTATCTCTTGAGCTAATGTTTTTTATCTATATTTCTATTATTTTACTACTAAATTTCTTATTCCTTTTTACTTCTGTTTCATATTCATCTTCTGGACAAAAAGTCCATTAGCCCCATTGGATCCCATAAATTTATAATTTCTTTTTATTTCATCTCCAAATTCTATCAATTCTATTAACTCTATCAGTTTTTTCTTTTATTATTTAACATCATAATCCACCTATAGTATTTTTTTCTTCATTCTATAAAGAGAATATTTATTTTATCAGTACAACTTAAAATTTTTTTCCTACAATTTCTTTATATTCTTCTTCACTTAAATTAATTCCAAAAATAATAAATCTTATCTTCAAACTCTTTAAATTTTTATCCTTATCTTTAAATTTTTTGTCATATCTACAAATATATTAAATTTTTCCTGTTAAGTTATTCACTTCATAATAAATACTCTTTATATCACTTACTTTTTATTTTGTTTTGTTTGATAACAAATAAAAAGTAAAAAATTTTTTTATTGTAATTTCTTCTTTCTCTAATATCATTATTTCCTTAGATTTAACAAGTAAAAATGATAAAATACAACACTAAAAAAATGAAAAGATGTTTCTAGTGAAACCTTCTTCATCAAAGAAATATCTAGATTAAATTTATAGATATACACTCTTACATAGATTAAATAAATAGAATATAGAAGAATAAAAATTTACTTTTCATTAGAAAATTCTCTTTTAGATATCTAGTAACTATAGTTTTATTATTATCCTCTGAAATACTTACTATATATTTTTTCATCTTCTTCACCTTTTACAAACATTTTTAAAGTTTTAATTATTTCTATTGCTTCATTTTTCTAAACAAGTGTTAAAAAGTAATTTTTTTGCTTTTTGTTATAATAAATTTCTACTCCATAACTTGCAACAGAAGTCCTATAAAAATCCCTTTTACATCTACTTTAATTATATTTTTAAAGTTAAATGTTTCTTTTTCATTATTACATTTCTTTCATTTAAATCTAATATAATCTCAGTTTTTTTCTCAAGATAGAGTTTACTAAGATTAAATGTATAAGAAACAAAAATATAAAACAATAAATAAAGAAAAATACTATCAGGATTCTCTAAAAGTACTAATCTCCCTATTAAAGTTAAAAACAAATATAAAAAGCATTCCACTCCTGAACTTTTTTTCATTTTCTCCACTATCTTGAATTATATATATTTTATTATTTTTTTCTGTTATACTTATCATAAAATCTACTCCTTAGTTTTTATTATTATCCTCTGAAGTATTTACTATATATTTTTTTCATCTTTTTTTCACCTTTTATAAATATTTTTAAAGTTTTAATTATTTCTATTGCTTCATTTTTTAAACAAGTGTTAAAAAGTAATTTTTGCTTTTTTTGTTATAATAAATTTCTACTCCATAACTTATAACAGACTCTTTTAAAGTAATTTTCTTTTTATATCTATTTTTTATTATATTTTTTAAAGTTAAATGTTTCTTTTTGTTATTATATTTCTTTCATCTAAATCTAATATAATTTGAGTTTTTCTTAAGATAGAGTTTACTAAGATTAAATGTATAAGAAACAAAAATATAAAACAATAAATAAAGAAAATACTATCAGGATTCTCTAAAAGTACTAATCTCCCTATTAAAGTTAAAAACAAATATAAAAGCATTCCACTCCCTGAACTTTTTTCATTTTCTCCACTATCTTGAATTATATATATTTTATTATTTTTCTGTTATACTTATCATAAAGTCAACTCCTTCACAACTATTTTTTTGAGTTAAATTTTTGTTAAAGGATAATTTACTCTGTTCTTCTATAACCATTTCTTTTTAATTCGTTATAAGTCCTTATAAATTTATTATCATCATCATTTCTAAATGTATATGGATCAGCATCAACAAATATTTTTATATTCTTTTCCTGACTTCGTTTTTATCAATATTCTTTCATAAGGTTTAAAAAGGTTGCCAGTACTAAACTACGAGTAGATACTTTAGGAATTTTACAGCCTTTATCTATAATGTTTTCAATATCTAATATTCGTATTCTTAATTCCTTTAAAAAAATGAATTTACATAGAAAAAAATCCTTCTATAAATCAGATTATCATCTTCAATATAACATTCTTCTCTTGGGATAAAATATAATATTCCATTTTTAGCCCTCTTACTATTACATAGAAAAATAACTGAAAGTAATATTCCATATATTGAGCCAAAATTAATTTTATCAAATGATGATAAGATAGCATAAAAAGTATAATCCTACAAAAAAAGCCTACAAAGGGAAGAATAAATATAGGTACTATATATGAAATAAAAAGGTTGACTATCATTTTTTTACTTTTTTTCATTTATTTTTCAACTTCCCTCCCATATATGCTTCTACTATCTCTAATCTCATTTATATCTTCCTTAAATTTTGACATTGTTACTTCTTTTTCCGTCAACACCATTGTATCCTACTAAGACTTTTTGTTTTTCATATTCTTTTTCACATTTTCTACTTTTATGTGTTCTTCAATTTCATTTTGTAATTTCAGCACTTTCATGTTCACTTAGTTTATATCCAAAAGCATATATTTTATCTTCAAATTCATTTTCTTTTTACTCTAAATTTTATATTTTTTTAATAAATCTGTGGGAAAAGAATAAAATTGGAAAAACCTTTGAATACTACTTTTTCATAATAAATTTTTCTTATATCTTCTAATTTTATTGCTTTTTGAATAGTAACAAAAAAATAATATATATTTTTTTAAAAATTAAATTATTTTCTTTTTATACATAAAACTTCTTTAGAAGAACCTAAAATTGCTTCTAAATAAAGAAACATAAAAAAATGGAAGACTTCCCAATAATAAATTTTATTATTTTACTTAATGAAATTTCTCTGAAGTTATACATTCCCAAATAGGCACATATGATATATAAAGATAAGAAATATTATAGTTTTTTTAGAATTATTCCAGATATTGAGTATCTTGTTATGGAATATTCATCTAGTATTATTAATTTTTCTTTGTTAGAACTTTCAACATTTTTTTATTCTCCATTCTTCATAAGAATTCTTGATAGTAGTAAAAATTTCTATTATTTCTTTTTTTCAAATTTCCCTTTCATAGCCTCGTAAATCTTTCCATCATTTTTTATTATTTTAATAAAAGATATCTCTCCTTCCCTATTTACCCATTTTTATTATATTTTAATTTCCTTAATTTCTGAATATAGAAATAATCTTGTTTTTCCTTTTTTTATCTCTATTTTATCTTCATATAAAATAATTTTTTTATTTTAGATAAATAAGGTTCTAATCTATAAGAAATAATAAATAGCACATAAAAATAATCCATAAATAATTGTAAATTTCAGCAGTTTTAAATAAAAAGAATGTATAGGGTAATTAAAAAAACAATAGAAGTAGGTGAAAATTCAAAAATTGTATGATGTTTTTCTAAATAATTCTTCATCATAAACAATGTAAGTAAAATCTTCTCTTTTTAGTTACAGTTTTCATTGAAAACCTCCTAGTCATAATCTTTATTTTCACTGACTTCACTAAAAATTAGTGATATTAATTAAGTTTTTGTAAATAGGCCTTTTGTTTTCACTATATTTTTAATATTTTTTTCTTACTTTTTTTCTTTATTTTTCCATCTAAACAGACTCAAAAAGTATAAAACTTATCTTCAATCTCACCTACTTTATTCCATATTTACTTTTCCATTTAGATAATCACTTTTATCTCTAATCCAATCTAAATGTCTGTTATACAAATATATATAATTTTCTTCAGTATAATATTCTTGTGGAGAAATATTATTTTTTTACTCCTTGAAGAATATAGGGACTATCTTCTGGAAAATCCAATTTAACCCTAAAGATCATTTAATTCTATAAGCCCTTGTATGACATTTTTTATTTAATTTTTGGAAAAATTTTTTTCTTTATATATACTAATTTCCATTTTTCAAATGCTAATTTATATTCAGATTTTTCCATATTAGCAAGTTCTTGGACTAGATACCCTATTTCTTGGTATTCATCTCTATCACTTCCTACTATTCTTAAAAATTAATTTATTTTTCATCAAATTTTTTTCTAATGAAAAATTCAGTATATCATCATAGCTTAATTCGTTTTTTAAATATTTCACTTCCTAAACATCCAATATCAATTACTTTCCAGTTAATTTTTAAATTATTATTTTTAAAAATCTTCTAAAGTTATCATATATCTCTTCCTTCTTCTATTTTGTATACTTTAAGAATTTTTATAGCTATTTTTAATTTTTTCATTTTTTCTATTTCATATAACTCATTATAAATTTATAATTTCTTTTTATTTCATCTCCAAGTTCTATCAATTCTATTAACTCTATCAATTTTTTTCTTTACTATTTAACATCATAATCCACCCACAGCATTTAATTTTTTTCTTTTTTTAAATCTACTTCTATATTGATGATTAACTACTCAAATCAATATCATTATGTTTCTTCAAAAAAATTCCTTTATCTTCTTTTCAACTTCTCTGCTTCCTCCATAGGTATTTCATATCCCCAACCATAATATTCTTCAGTTTCATTTTCTAAAATAGAAATGTATTTT
>BNJT01002497.1_pt1 | contig 144564 bp, 216 predicted proteins | sample 8540491 | NCBI WGS metagenome assembly BNJT01 (sample SAMD00202455, study PRJDB9452) | human saliva metagenome | host: Homo sapiens
GGAGTATCGATGGATTTTAGGGAACTAGCTTGAGCCCCGATAAGGACAGAAAGTGCCAGTACAGCACCATAGAGGGCTAAATACCATTTGTTAACATTTTTAAATTCATAACGAACTAAATTCCAAAACATAATAATCTCCTTTATCTAGGCTTTGAATTCATGACGGAAGAGTTGGTCGATAGACTCTCCAGACTCATAGCGAATATCATCAACATTTCCTTGACGGACGACTTTTCCGTCCTTGAGGAAGACAATCTCATCCAAGATTGGTTCGATGTCTGAAATCAAGTGAGTTGAAATCAAGACAGTCGAAGTTGGAGAGTAGTTGTTGATGATGGTGTTCAAGATATAGTCACGAGCTGCTGGGTCGACACCACCGATTGGTTCATCAAGCACGTATAGACGAGCATCACGACTCATGACAAGGATCAACTGAACCTTTTCTTTGTTCCCTTTTGAGAGTTTCTTGAAACGGCTATTTTCATCAATACCAAGGTCACGAAGAAGACCTTGAGCACGTTCCAGATTAAAATCTTGGTAGAAGGTCTTGAAATAAGTGAGAGCTTCCTTGACCTTCATCTGCTCGTTGAGATAGGTCGTATCAGGCAGATAAGAAACAATTGCTTTAGTTGTTGGGCTTGGTTCCATGCCATTGATGAGGATACGCCCTTCCTCTGGCTGTAGTAAGCCGTTGATTAGTTTAATCAAGGTTGTCTTTCCAGAACCGTTTGGGCCAAGGAGGCCAACGATTTTTCCAGCTGGAATTTCAAGGGAAACATTTGTAAGAGCAGGGCTTGCTCCATAGGATTTTGACACATTTTCTAATGCTAACAAAGTCATAGTTTAAACTCCTTCAATATAATCTCTCAAAACAGTCGGTAGTTCTTCTTTTTCATAACCAAATTCTACCATGCCTGTTACAAACTGTTGCAGCTGTTCTTCTGACAGTTGCTTACGGGATTGGAGAATCAAGTCCAAATCCTCTGTGACAAAGCGTCCAGATGTCCGCTTGGTATAAACGAAGCCTTCTCTTTCCAAGTCCGATAGGGCGCGCTGGATGGTGTTGGGATTGACACCTGCCTCGCTTGCTAATTCTCTAACGGTTGGAAGCTGTTGATTGGGCTCGAGTTTATGGGAAATAATCTGCAATTTGATTTTCTCCATAATCTGCACATAAATGGGTTTATTGTTATCAAATGTCCAAGACATCACGATCTCCTTTCTAATTACCTTTGTGTTAATTCAATAATACAACAAAACAAAAAACTTGTCAAGCCCAAAAGGAGAATTATTTTGGGAATCTCTTAAAAAATGGTATAATGAAAAGAAAACGACAAGGAGGGAAAGGCATGCGTTGTCCAAAATGTGGCGCTACAAAATCAAGTGTGATTGATAGTCGTCAGGCTGAAGAAGGAAATACAATCAGAAGAAGACGTGAGTGTGAAGAGTGTCAGCATCGTTTTACAACCTATGAACGTGTTGAAGAGAGAACACTGGTTGTGGTACAAAAAGATGGTACACGGGAACAATTTTCAAGAGATAAAATCTTTAACGGGATTATTCGCTCAGCCCAGAAACGTCCAGTGTCTAGTGATGAGATTGGTATGGTGGTCAATCGCATCGAACAAAAACTCCGTAGTCGCAATGAAAATGAAATTCAGAGTGAGGATATTGGTTCCTTGGTTATGGAAGAGTTGGCAGAGCTAGATGAGATTACTTATGTCCGTTTTGCCAGTGTTTACCGTAGTTTTAAGGATGTGAGTGAGCTTGAAAGCCTACTCCAACAGATCACACAATCCTCTAAAAAAAGAAAAAAAGGAAAAAAATAAATGAAAGCCAAATGACCGTTTTTTTCTTTTGTAAAGAATAATCGGGTGTCGCAAGATACCTCATCAATGGTGCAGTGCTACCTCCCGATTATCGGTCAGGAGGCGCTGAGCCTCTATCTTTATGCTGTGACTTTTTGGGATGATGGTCAAAAGGAGCATCTCTTTGCGGCCATGCTCAATCATCTGAATTTTTGGGATGGATACTCTATTTAAAGGCTTTTTAAAACTCTAACAGCCATGAAATTGGTGACCCTCTATCAGCAGGGGAGGCCTATAACTTGTTACTCCATTCTCCCCTTATCAACTCAAGAATTTTTTTACAACATACAGTTTATCGGACCTTGTTAGAAAAAATGATTGGGGGATAGTGCAGTTGTAGCCATGAGACAGGAAGGTGTTGAAGGAGAACCTATCTCGGTGGCCTTGAGTCAAATCTTTCCCTCAGTTATCCGAGTCTGCGATGTCAAGAAACCTCTAGCAGTCAGCCTGCAGCAGATGATTTTGATTTGGAGCATTTCCGTCAGCTCATGGCCCGTGATGGTCTTCGTTTTCAAGATGAGACTTCGGATGTTTTGACCTTGTTTGCAATAGCAGATGAGCAGAGGTGGACATGGTTTGAGACTTATCAAGTAGCCAAAGCGACAGCAGTGTCGCAAGTGATTTCTGTCAAACGCATCCGTGAAAAGATAGCGCAAAAGCCTGTGACTTCTGACTTTAGTCCCAAGGAGGCAACCATTATCCGAGAGGCTAAGAAAAAGACAGCCTTGCAGTTCCTTGCTGAGATTAAGCAGACTCGCAAGGGAAGTATTACCCAGACTGAACGGGACCTGCTCCAGCAGATGGCGGCCTTGGGCTTGCTGGATGAAGTGATCAATGTTATCTTGCTCCTGACCTTTAACAAGGTCGATTCGGCCAATATCAATGAAAAATACGCCATGAAGGTGGCTAATGACTACGCCTATCAAAATATCCGTAGTGCCGAGGAGGCAGTTCTCCGTATTCGTGAACGTGGCCAAAAAGCAAAAACGCAAAAGCAGAATCAGAACCAGACTGCCCCAGCAAAAACCAATGTGCCTAAATGGAGCAATCCTGAATATAAGAATGAAACGAGCGAAGAAACTCGCTTAGAACTAGAACGTAAGAAAAAAGAAATGTTAGCTCGATTAGAAAAAGGAGGAGACTAGATGGAAAGTGTCGGAGACGTACTCAAGCGTCAACCAAGCCGATTTCAGTATCAGGATTTAGTCCAGCAAATTGTGAAAGGACCCTGATGTTGCGGCCTTTTATCCAGAAAGAATCTCTCAGTCAGGAGGAGTTAAACCGTAGTATTTCCAAGTTTAACCAATACATCACTGAGAGAGATAAGTTCCTCCGAGGAGATACAGACTATATCGCGCGTGGGCTACAAAGCCTATCCTAGTCATGAACCATGGCTATGCAGATGTCTCTTATGAAGAGACTCCCGGAGCTAATCGCGGCAGAAAAAAAGAAGCGACGATTAAAAAATCGTCTCAAACTAATCAATCTTCCAGCTAGTCTTAAAAAAAAGCTAGCTTAGCTCAAAGTAGATTTGGATGATTTGGGGCGCTTGTCCCAGTTTTTTTGAAAAAGCTCCTAGCCTTTGTGGAGCAATATCCAGCTATTCGAAAAAGGTCTCTATCTCTATGGGAGACTTTGGTGTGGGTAAAAAGTTTCATGGTAGCTGCCCTAGCTCATGATTTGTCAGAAAAAAAACGTGGTGTTTCATCAACGCTCCTCCACTATCCGAGCTTTGTCATCGATGTCAAAAATGCCATCGGTGATGGCAATGTCAAGACCTTGGTGGATGAGATTAAGCTTGCTGAAGTCTTGATTTTGGATGATATTGGTGCCGAGCAATCAACAGCTTGGGTGCGTGACGAGATCCTGCAGGTTATTCTCCAATATCGTATGCAGGAAGATTTACCGACCTTTTTTTCACCTCCAACTTTCAACTTTTGAAGATTTGGAGAAGCATTTTTGCTAAAGGAAAAAATGGAAATGACGAAACCTGGGAAGCTAGACGCGTTATGGAGCGTATTCGTTATTTAGCAGAGGAAACAAGACTTGAAGGAGAAAACCGCCGATGACAGAAACAATCAAAGTAATGAAGGCTCACACTTCAGTGCGCAGATTTAAGGAGCAAGAGATTCCCCAAGCAGACTTGAATGAGATCTTGACAGCTGCCCAAATGGCTTCTTCTTGGAAAAATTTCCAATCCTACTCGGTCATTCTTGTCAGAAGTCAAGAAAAGAAGGACGCCTTATTTGAGCTAGTTCCTCAGGAAGCGATTCGCCAGTCTGCAGCCTTTCTTCTCTTTGTTGGTGATCTAAACCGTGCAGAAAAAGGGGCTCGTCTCCATACGGATGTTTTCCAACCTCAAGGGGTGGAAGGACTCCTCATCACTTCGGTAGATGCGGCTTTGGCTGGACAAAATGCCTTGCTTGCGGCAGAAAGCTTAGGCTATGGTGGAGTGATTATCGGTTTGGTGCGTTACAAGTCTGTTGAGTTAGCAGAATTGTTCAAGCTTCCTGACTATACCTATCCAGTCTTTGGGATTGCACTCGGTGTGCCAAATCAAAAGCATGATGTGAAACCAAGACTGCCACTAGAGAATGTTGTCTTTGAGGAAGAATACCAAGAACAGTCAACTGAGGCAATTGACGCCTATGATCGTGTACAGACTGAATATGCAGGTGCGCGTGCGACTACAACTTGGAGTCAACGTTTGGCAGAGCAATTCGGCAATCCAGAACCAAGCTCGACTCGAGAAATCTTGAGCAGAAGAAGTTATTGTAGAAAGTGAGAAAACATGGCCTTACCAACTGTTGCCATTGTGGGACGTCCCAATGTTGGGAAATCAACCCTATTTAACCGTATCGCGGGAGAACGCATCTCAATCGTAGAAGATGTTGAAGGTGTAACGCGAGATCGTATCTATGCCACAGGTGAGTGGCTTAACCGTTCTTTTAGTATGATTGATACTGGGGGTATCGATGATGTCGATGCGCCTTTCATGGAACAAATCAAGCACCAGGCAGAAATTGCCATGGAAGAAGCAGATGTTATCGTCTTTGTCGTGTCTGGTAAGGAAGGAATTACAGATGCGGACGAATACGTTGCCCGTAAACTTTATAAAACTCATAAACCAGTTATCCTAGTCGTTAACAAGGTTGACAATCCAGAGATGCGAAATGATATCTATGATTTCTATGCTCTTGGGTTGGGTGAACCACTACCGATTTCATCTGTTCATGGTATCGGGACAGGGGATGTGCTGGATGCTATCGTTGAAAATCTCCCGCATGAAGTCGAAGAAGAGAATCCAGATGTCATTAAATTCAGCTTGATTGGACGTCCAAATGTCGGAAAATCTAGCTTGATCAATGCTATCTTGGGTGAAGATCGCGTCATTGCTAGCCCTGTCGCTGGTACAACTCGTGATGCCATTGATACCCACTTTACAGATGCTGACGGCCAAGAGTTTACCATGATTGATACTGCTGGTATGCGTAAATCTGGTAAAGTCTATGAAAATACTGAGAAATACTCTGTCATGCGTGCCATGCGTGCCATTGACCGTTCAGATGTAGTTTTGATGGTCCTCAATGCCGAAGAAGGTATTCGTGAGTATGACAAGCGTATCGCTGGATTTGCCCACGAAGCTGGTAAAGGGATGATTATCGTGGTCAATAAGTGGGATACTCTTGAAAAAGACAACCACACCATGAAAAATTGGGAGGAAGATATCCGTGAGCAGTTCCAATACCTGCCTTACGCACCGATTATCTTTGTTTCAGCTTTGACCAAGCAACGTCTCCACAAGTTGCCTGAGATGATCAAGCAAATCAGCGAGAGTCAAAATACCCGTATTCCATCAGCTGTCTTGAATGATGTGATTATGGATGCTATTGCTATCAATCCAACGCCAACCGACAAAGGGAAACGTCTCAAGATCTTCTATGCGACTCAAGTGGCAACCAAGCCACCAACCTTTGTTATCTTTGTTAACGAAGAAGAACTCATGCACTTCTCTTACTTGCGTTTCTTGGAAAATCAAATCCGCAAGGCCTTTGTCTTTGAAGGAACACCGATTCACCTGATCGCAAGAAAACGGAAATAAATAAGCAAATCTGGAATGCGATTTCCAGATCTTTTTGATATAATATAATAAAAACAGTCTTGAAGGAAGTCGTCATGGAAAGATTATTGCAGCTATTAGTTTTGTCACCCTACTTTTATTTTTTCCATTGGATTGAGAAGGCAGATAGAGATAGTAAATACTTCACTTTTTTTCTATTATTTTTTTACTGGATTTTACCTTCCTCTGTGGGCTTTGTTTAGTCTAGCTTTTTACAGTATTTTTCTTTTTTCACTGTTTACTTTTATTTTTGATAGAACCTAGAGATTTAACGAGGTGGGGTATTTGGTTACTCTTAATCTTATTGTCCCTAGTGAATGACTGGAAAGTTATAGAATGTCTAAAAAAGATGAACAAACTGAGATTAGACAAGAAGATAGCTGGCATCGACTGAGGAAAAATCTCAGTAAAAACCCTTGCTGGAAAGAGAAATTAAAAGGGGGAGTGGGAAAGAAATCGGTAATTCGTTAGAATTCGATTTCGTCGTCCCACCTCCGCACAGTTGAGTAGGGCTGTAAAAGTTGATGAAATCAGCGAAGTAGAGCCCACTCAACCACTGTGTCTTGCTCGACAGTCCAAAGACAATTGAGAGGCTAGGACTTTTGTCCCAGCTCTTTTTTCGTCTTTAGGGAAAACGGAATATTTCTTGAAAAAAATGGGCAAATATGCTACAATAAAAAGAACATTCTAAAAATATTCAGAATTTAAAGTAAGGAAAAAAATGGCAAATTTATTAAAAATCAATCATCGAAAAATGATAAAGGAGAAATTCGTCGTCTGGAGAAGATGGCTGACAAGGTTTTTAAGTATGAAGACCAGATGGCTGCCTTGACTGATGAAGAATTGCAGGCAAAAACGGTAGAATTTAAAGAGCGTTACAAAAATGGTGAATCACTGGACTCATTGTTATACGAAGCATTTGCGGTTGTCCGTGAGGGAGCTAAGCGTGTCCTTGGTCTCTTCCCATATAAGGTTCAGGTTATGGGTGGTATCGTTCTTCACCATGGTGACGTTCCTGAGATGCGTACAGGTGAAGGTAAAACCTTGACAGCGACGATGCCTGTATACCTCAATGCTCTTTCAGGCAAAGGGGTTCACGTAGTTACGGTCAATGAATACCTTTCTGAACGTGACGCGACTGAGATGGGTGAATTGTACTCATGGCTCGGCTTGTCAGTAGGGATCAACTTGGCGGCCAAATCTCCAATGGAGAAAAAGAAGCCTATGAGTGTGATATCACTTACTCAACCAACTCAGAGATTGGTTTCGACTATCTTCGTGATAACATGGTCGTTCGTGCGGAGAATATGGTTCAACGTCCGCTTAACTATGCCTTGGTCGATGAGGTAGACTCTATCTTGATTGACGAAGCTCGTACTCCTTTGATCGTTTCAGGAGCCAATGCAGTTGAAACTAGTCAACTCTACCATATGGCTGACCATTTTGTGAAGTCTTTGGATAAGGATGACTATATCATTGATATTCAGTCTAAGACTATTGGTTTGTCTGATTCTGGTATTGACAAGGCCGAAAGCTACTTCAATCTAAGCAACCTCTACGATATTGAAAATGTTGCTCTGACTCACTTTATCGATAACGCCCTTCGTGCCAACTACATCATGCTTCTCGATATTGACTATGTGGTCAGTGAAGAGCAAGAAATCTTGATTGTCGACCAATTTACTGGTCGTACCATGGAAGGTCGTCGTTATTCGGATGGTTTGCACCAAGCGATTGAAGCTAAAGAAGGTGTGCCAATCCAAGATGAAACTAAGACTTCAGCTTCTATCACCTACCAAAACCTCTTCCGTATGTACAAGAAATTGTCAGGTATGACGGGTACAGGTAAGACTGAGGAAGAAGAATTCCGTGAAATCTACAATATTCGTGTTATTCCTATCCCAACAAACCGTCCGGTTCAACGTATCGACCACTCAGACCTACTCTATGCAAGTATCGAGGCTAAGTTTAAGGCTGTTGTCGAAGATGTAAAAGCTCGCTACCAAAAAGGTCAACCTGTCTTGGTTGGTACGGTTGCAGTTGAAACTAGTGACTACATTTCTAAAAAATTGGTAGCTGCAGGCGTTCCTCACGAAGTATTGAATGCCAAGAACCACTACAAAGAAGCTCAAATTATCATGAACGCTGGTCAGCGTGGTGCCGTTACCATCGCAACTAACATGGCCGGTCGTGGTACCGACATCAAACTTGGTGAAGGTGTTCGTGAACTTGGAGGACTTTGTGTCATCGGTACAGAACGTCATGAAAGCCGTCGTATCGATAACCAGCTTCGCGGACGTTCAGGTCGTCAAGGGGATCCAGGTGAATCTCAATTCTACCTTTCTCTTGAAGATGATTTGATGAAACGCTTTGGTTCAGAACGCTTGAAGGGTGTCTTTGAACGCCTCAATATGTCTGACGAAGCTATCGAATCTCGCATGTTGACCCGTCAAGTAGAAGCAGCTCAAAAACGTGTTGAGGGAAACAACTACGATACTCGTAAACAAGTCCTTCAGTACGATGACGTCATGCGTGAGCAACGTGAGATTATCTACTCACAACGCTACGATGTTATCACTGCTGATCGTGACCTTGCTCCTGAGATTCATGCCATGATTAGACGCACAATTGGTCGTGTTGTTGATAACCATGCTCGTGCTAAACAAGATGAAAAATTAGAAGCAATCCTCAACTTTGCTAGATTCAACCTCTTGCCAGAAGATTCTATTTCTCTTGATGACTTGTCAGGCTTGTCAGATAAAGAAATCAAGGAAGAACTCTTCCAACGTGCTTTGGTTGTTTACAATAACCAAGTATCTAAGTTAAGAGATGAGGAAGCCGTCAAAAGAATTCCAAAAAGTCTTGATCCCTACGTGTTGTAGATAACAAGTGGACTGACCATATCGATGCCCTTGACCAGTTGCGTAACGCTGTTGGTCTTCGTGGTTATGCTCAGAACAACCCAGTCGTAGAGTATCAAGCAGAAGGTTTCCGTATGTTTAATGATATGATCGGTTCTATTGAGTTTGATGTTACTCGTTTGATGATGAAAGCTCAAATTCATGAACAAGAACGCCCACAGGCGGAGCGTCATATCAGCACGACAGCGACTCGAAATATTGTTGCCCAACAAGCTGACCTTCCTGCAGATTTGGACGTCAGCCAAATCAAACGTAATGACTTGTGTCCATGTGGATCAGGTAAGAAGTTTAAACTGTCACGGAAAACGACGTTAAGATTGAATGATTTTCAGGCGGATGCCTAGTGAAAAGTGAATTTTCACTTGGCGTCCGCTTGCTTTATAAGGAGGATGAAACATGGTATTTACAGCCAAAAGCCCTAAAATTAATATCCAAGAAGTTCGTAGTGTATCTAAATTAGAAGGTCAGGCCCTTGCCAAGAAACACCAACGTGATCAAGAACTTGAAGCGATTATTCGTGGTGAAGATCAGCGTATTCTCTTGGTGATTGGACCATGTTCATCTGATAACGAAGAAGCAGTACTCGAGTATGCTAAACGTCTCTCAGCCTTGCAAGAAGAAGTCAAAGATCGTGTCTTTATGGTTATGCGTGTCTATACTGCTAAACCACGTACAAATGGTGACGGTTATAAGGGCTTGATTCATCAGCCGAATGCTAAAGAAGCGCCTAGCCTCATCAATGGGATCAAGGCCGTTCGTCATCTGCATTATCGCGTTATTTCTGAAACAGGGATGACGACAGCAGATGAGATGCTATATCCAGAAAATCTTCCCTTGGTAGATGATCTAATTTCCTACATGGCAGTTGGGGCTCGTTCTGTCGAAGATCAGCAACACCGTTTTGTAGCTAGTGGAGCAGATTTTTCAACTGGCTTTAAAAATCCAACATCTGGCAATCTCAATGTCATGTTTAATGGGATTTATGCGGCACAAAATAAGCAGAGCTTCCTTTTCTTGGGAAAAGAAGTAGAGACGACTGGAAATCCACTCTCTCATGCTATTCTTCGTGGAGCCCTCAATGAATACGGGAAAAATATTCCTAACTATTATTACGATAATCTAGTGGACACCATTGCCCAATATGAAGAGATGGGGCTTGAAAATCCATTTATCATCATCGATACCAACCATGATAATTCAGGAAAACAATACATGGAACAGATCCGTATCGTTCGCCAAACTTTGATTAACCGCGACTGGAATGAAAAGATTAAAAAATATGTTCGTGGATTTATGATTGAATCCTATCTAGAGGATGGACGTCAAAAATGAGCCAGAGATCTTTGGTAAATCCATCACGGATCCATGTCTAGGTTGGGAAAAATACGGAAGCTTTGGTTCGAGAAATCTATCAAAGACTAGGAGAATAAAAATGGCATTTATTGAAAAAGGGTCAAGAAATCGATATTGAAGCGATAAAAGCAGAAACACAATTATCTGCAGAGGCTTTGAGTCGTAAGGAAAGTCGTGATCGTGAATTGGCAGAGATCATCTCTGGTAAGGATGAGCGTATCCTACTAGTCATAGGGCCATGTTCTTCTGACAATGAAGAAGCAGTCCTTGAGTATGCTCGTCGCTTGTCGGACTTACAGAAAAAAAGTGGCCGATAAGATTTTTATGGTCATGCGCGTTTATACAGCTAAACCACGTACCAATGGAGATGGCTATAAGGGCTTGGTGCACCAACCAGATACTTCAAAAGCGCCGAGCTTGATTAATGGTTTGCAAGCTGTTCGCCAGCTACATTATCGGGTCATTACTGAAACAGGATTGACAACAGCAGATGAGATGCTCTACCCGTCTAATCTCGTTTTGGTTGATGATTTGGTCAGCTACCATGCGGTGGGGGCACGTTCTGTGGAGGACCAGGAGCACCGCTTTGTGGCTTCAGGGATTGATGCGCCGGTTGGGATGAAAAATCCAACTTCTGGTAATTTGTCGGTCATGTTCAATGCCATCTATGCGGCGCAAAACAAGCAAACCTTCCTTTACCATGGACAAGAAGTTGAGACATCTGGCAATCCCTTGGCCCACGTCATCCTTCGTGGAGCCTTAAATGAGTATGGGAAAAATGAACCCAACTTTTACTATGAAACCCTGTTAAACTCAATCGAAGGTTATGAGAAAATGGGCTTGGAAAATCCCTTTATTGTCATTGATACCAATCATGACAATTCAGGTAAGCAATATCTAGAGCAAATCCGCATCGTACGCCAGGCTTTGCTCAATCGTGATTGGAATGAGAAAATCAAGAAAACAGTCCGTGGTTTTATGATTGAGTCTTATCTAGCAGATGGTCGTCAAAATCAGCCAGAAATATTTGGTTGTTCGATTACAGATCCATGTCTAGGTTGGGAACATACAGAAGCCTTGGTAGAAGAAATTTACGCTACCTTAACAAAATAAGTGAAAAGGATGGAGTTGGGGGTATCTCAACTTCTTTTTGATGAAAAAAATGATAGTTGGACATGGTATTGATATCGAAGAATTAGCGTCGATACAAGAGGCGATTGAAAGAAAAGACAGTTTTGCCCAGCGTGTTTTGACGGTCAAGGAACTGGAACGCTTTACTGGACTTAAAGGACGCAGAAAAATAGAATATCTAGCAGGGCGTTGGTCTGCCAAAGAAGCTTTTGCTAAGGCTATGGGAACCGGAATAGGCAAGCTTAGTTTTCAGGATTTAGAGATTTTGAATGACGAGAAGGGCGCCCCTTATTTTAGCCAAGCTCCTTTTCATGGTAAGATTTGGCTATCGATCAGCCACACTGAACAATATGCAACTGCAAGTGTAATTTTGGAGGAATCTCATGAAAACAAGTCCACATAGACCAACCAAGGCTCTTATTGATCTAGGAGCAATCCGCTATAACATCCAGCAAATGGGAACTCATATTCCACAAGGGACTCTCAAATGGGCGGTTGTAAAGGCTAATGCATATGGTCATGGGGCGGTCGCTGTTGCGACGGCTATCCAGTCAGATGTTGACGGCTTTTGTGTGTCAAATATTGATGAAGCACTGGAACTTCGTCAGGCAGGTATTGCTAAGAAGATTCTCATTTTAGGTGTATCTGAGGTCGAGTCAATTCCACTAGCCCAAGAATTTGATATTACCTTGACGGTAGCTGGTCTAGAGTGGGATGCAAGCCTTGTTGGCTGGTTATTCAGATCTAACTGGGCTAACAGTTCATCTTAAGATCGACTCAGGTATGGGACGGATTGGTTTTAGAGATGCTAGAGAAGCTCAAGAGGCCCAAGTTTTGCTTCAGGAACATGGGGCCTCTGTTGAAGGGGTTTTTACTCACTTTGCGACAGCAGATGAGAAGTCAGAGGTCTACTTTGATCAACAATTGCAGCGTTTCAAAGAGATTCTAGCAGAATTTAAAGATTTGCCAGAACTGGTTCATGCAAGCAACTCGGCTACAACCCTCTGGCATGCGGAAACAATTTTCAATGCAGTTCGTATGGGGGATGCCATGTACGGACTCAATCCTAGTGGACAGGTCTTGGAATTGCCCTATGACCTCAAACCAGCCTTATCCTTGGAGTCTGCCTTGGTTCATGTTAAGACAGTTTCAGCAGGTGCTTATGTAGGCTATGGAGCTACTTATGAATCTGATAGCGAACAAGTTATCGCTACTCTACCAATCGGCTATGCTGATGGTTGGACACGGGATATGCAAAACTTTTCAGTCTTGGTGGATGGACAAGTTTGTCCAATTGTTGGACGAGTTTCTATGGATCAAATCACCATTCGTCTGCCTAAGGTCTATCCACTAGGGACCAAAGTAACCTTGATTGGAACAAATGGCGATAAGGAAATTACTACAACAGAGGTAGCAACCTATCGTGGAACTATCAACTATGAAGTGGTTTGCCTTCTTAGTGACCGTATCCCGAGAGAATATTATTAAGAAAACAGATGGAAAGGAGAGTAGCATGAATTTACATCAACCCTTGCATGTCTTGCCTGGCGTGGGACCCTAAATCAGCAGAGAAATATGCTAAACTAGGAATTGAAAACTTGCAAGATCTCTTGCTCTACTTTCCTTTCCGTTATGAAGATTTTCAAGACCAAGCAGGTACTAGAGCTAGAAGATGGCGAAAAAGGCTGTTCTGTCTGGTCAGGTGGTAACGCCAGCTAGTGTTCAGTATTATGGATTTAAGCGTAATCGTCTGCGCTTTAGCATCAAGCAGGGAGAGGTTGTTTTTGCGGTCAATTTCTTTAATCAACCCTTATCTAGCAGATAAGATTGAACTGGGTGCGACTCTTGCTGTATTTGGTAAGTGGGATCGTGCCAAGGCTAGTCTGACAGGGATGAAGGTCTTTAGCCCAAGTGGATGATGAACTTCAACCTGTCTATCGCTTAGCTCAAGGAATTAGTCAAAGCAGCCTTGGTTAAAGGTGATTAAGACTGCCTTTGATCAAGGGATCTGGATCTTTTGATTGAGGAAAATCTCCCCTCAAACCTTGCTAGACAAATATAAGCTCATGTCACGGTGTCAAGCTGTACGTGCCATGCACTTTTCCTAAGGATTTGGCAGAATACAAACAAGCCCTTCGTCGGATCAAGTTTGAGGAACTCTTTTTATTTCCAAATGCAATTACAGACCCTCAAGTCTGAAAAATAAGATTCACGGAAGTGGATTGACCCTGAATTGGTCCCAGGAAAAACTAACTGCAGTAAAAGAGAAATTGCCTTTTGCCTTAACCCAAGCCCAAGAAAAAAGCCTGCAAGAAATTCTAACAGATATGAAGTCGGACCATCACATGAATCGACTCTTACAAGGGGATGTTGGTAGTGGGAAGACAGTGGTTGCGGGGCTAGCGATGTACGCGGCTATAACAGCTGGTTATCAGGCAGCTCTAATGGTTCCGACAGAGATCCTTGCAGAGCAGCATTTTGAAAGTTTAGAGAGTCTCTTTCCAGATTTGAAACTAGCCCTCCTAACAGGTTCACTGAAAGCTGCAGAAAAACGCACGGTTTTGGAAACGATTGCTAAGGGCGAGGTTGATGTGATCGTCGGTACCCATGCTCTTATACAGGATGGGGTGGAATACGCTCGACTTGGTTTGATTATCATCGATGAACAACACCGATTTGGTGTGGGACAAAGACGTATTTTACGTGAAAAAGGAGAAAATCCAGATGTCCTCATGATGACGGCGACTCCGATTCCACGAACCTTAGCCATCACCGCCTTTGGAGATATGGATGTTTCCATTATTGACCAGATGCCTGCTGGGCGCAAACCAATCGTAACTCGCTGGATCAAGCATGAACAACTACCACAGGTCCTGACTTGGTTGGAAGGAGAAATTCAGAAAGGTTCTCAAGCCTATGTTATTTCGCCCTTGATTGAAGAATCAGAAGCTCTGGATTTGAAAAATGCTATTGCTTTATCGGAAGAATTGACTGCTCATTTTTCTGGAAAAGCAAAAGTTGCCCTCTTACACGGTAAGATGAAGAGTGATGAAAAAGACCAGATTATGCAGGAGTTTCAAAGATAGAAAGACTGATATTCTGGTTTCGACAACGGTTATCGAGGTTGGGGTTAATGTTCCCAAATGCGACAGTCATGATTATCATGGATGCTGATCGTTTTCGGACTTAGTCAACTCCATCAGCTTCGAGGGTCGTGTAGGTCGTGGGAGATAAGCAGTCCTATGCGGTTCTTGTAGCCAATCCCAAAACAGACTCAGGTAAAGGACCGTATGCGCATCATGACGGAGACAACATAATGGCTTTTATCCTTGCTGAGGAAGATTTGAAAAATGCGTGGTTCTGGTGAAATCTTTTGGAACCAGACAGTCGGGCTTACCAGAATTTCAAGTGGCTGATATTATCGAAGATTTTCCGATTCTTGAGGAAGCCCGTAAGGTGGCTAGCTATATCAGCTCCCTTCCTAACTGGCAGGAGGACCCAGAGTGGCATATGATTGCCCTAAATCTAGAAAAGAAAGGAACATTTAGATTAAGCTTTTCTCTAAGAAAATCTTAAGTTTGCTTTTTAGGGAAGGCGTCCTATACTAGAGTCATTAAAAAAAGAAATGAGGACTCTCACATGACAATGACAATTAAAGTAAATTATCAAAAAAACATTTCAACAGGAACAAACACCTTCTCCTAAATACTAAGTAAAAGAGCGGTAACGCTCTTTTTGTATGAAATTCTCAGGTAAGGGATTTAGAAAAAGTGCTTATGTTCATTTGATTTACTGAATGTATAAACTTTCAACATCACTTCAAACTAGGCCTTAGTCTTATCTGGGAATCTCAAAAGCAGTGATGTTTGAGCAACTTGTGGCTAGCTTTCCTACGGGATGCTTTTAATTTTTCATTGAGTTTCAGAACTTGCTTTTTAGTTTTTTTCTAAGGAAATCTATAAGTATGTTTTTAGGGAAGGGCTATCCTATACTAGGGTCATCAAAAAAAGAAACGAGGACTCTCACATGACAATGACGATTAAAAGTGAAATTATCAAAAAAACCTTTCAAGAAGTAGTAGAAGCAGAAAAAGCTTGCTACAAAAATAGTAGTTATTAAGGGCGGTAGAGCTCTTTTTAAATACTTGCTTTAGGCGAAATATGATAGATTTTTAGTAGATAGAATCGGCAGAATCACGCTATACCAATTTTTTTATTCTTGACAAGTAAAAAGAAACAAGTATATACTGTTTTCTGCTGATTCTGCAAAAGCGAGAATTAGACTATACCAATTTTAAAGGGGAAAGCACAGCTTGTCTGTGTCGTATATACTATGTGTGGAATTGTTGGTGTTGTTGGAAACACAAATGCAACTGATATTTTGATTCAAGGGCTTGAAAAGCTCGAATACCGTGGTTATGATTCTGCGGGAATTTTTGTCCTAGGTGGTGATGAAAACCATTTAGTGAAGGCTGTTGGTCGTATTGCAGAATTGTCTGCTAAGACAGCTGGGTGTTGAGGGAACAACTGGTATCGGACATACTCGTTGGGCGACTCACGGGAAACCAACAGAGGACAATGCTCACCCACACCGCTCTGAGACAGGACGTTTTGTCTTGGTCCACAATGGGGTGATTGAAAACTATCTTGAAATCAAGGAAGAATACCTTGCAGGTCACCACTTCAAAGGACAAACAGATACAGAAATCGCCGTTCACTTGATTGGAAAATTTGCGGAAGAAGACTGGCTTGTCAGTTCTTGAAGCCTTCAAAAAAGCTCTTCATATCATCCGTGGTTCTTATGCCTTTTGCCTTGATTGACTCTGACAAGATCCAGAAGTCATCTATGTGGCTAAAAATAAATCACCACTTTTGATTGGTCTTGGAGAAGGCTATAACATGGTCTGCTCAGATGCTATGGCTATGATTCGTGAAACCAACCAATACATGGAAATCCATGACCAAGAGTTGGTAATCGTCAAGGCTGATAGTGTCGAAGTGCAAGACTATGATGGCAATAGTCGTGAGCGTGCTAGCTACACTGCTGAGCTAGACTTGTCAGATATCGGTAAGGGAACTTATCCTTACTACATGCTCAAGGAAATCGATGAGCAACCAACTGTTATGCGTAAACTCATCCAAGCCTACACAGATGAGGCTGGTCAAGTAGTGGTAGACCCAGCTATCATCAAGGCTGTTCAAGACGCAGACCGTATCTACATCCTTGCAGCTGGAACATCTTACCATGCAGGATTTGCTTCTAAGAAGATGTTGGAAGAATTGACAGATACACCAGTTGAACTTGGAATCTCATCTGAGTGGGGCTACGGTATGCCACTTCTCAGCAAGAAACCACTCTTCATCTTTATCAGCCAGTCTGGTGAAACAGCGGATAGCCGTCAGGTTTTGGTCAAGGCTAATGAAATGGGAATCCCAAGCTTGACCGTGACAAACGTGCCAGGTTCAACCCTTTCACGTGAAGCCAACCATACCATGCTCCTTCACGCAGGTCCTGAAATTGCCGTGGCATCAACCAAGGCCTATACAGCGCAAATCGCAGCTCTTGCCTTCCTTGCGAAAAGCGGTCGGTGAAGCAAATGGCAATGCTAAAAGCTCAAAGCTTTTGACCTGGTTCACGAGTTGTCTATCGTGGCTCAGTCTATCGAATCAACTCTCTCAGAAAAAGAATTGATTGATAGCAAGGTTCGTGACCTTCTTGAAACAACACGCAACGCCTTTTATATCGGACGTGGCCAAGATTACTACGTAGCCATGGAAGCCAGTCTCAAGCTCAAAGAAATCTCTTACATCCAGTGTGAAGGTTTTGCAGCTGGTGAACTTAAGCATGGAACTATTGCTTTGATTGAAGAAGGGACACCTGTATTTGGCCCTCTTGTCAGATCCCAGTTCTTGCCAATCACACTCGCGGAAATATCCAAGAAGTGGCAGCACGTGGCGCTAAGGTCCTCACTATTGCAGAAGAAAATGTTGCTAAAGATACAGATGATATTGTCCTTACGACCGTACACCCTTACCTCTCACCAATCTCAATGGTCGTACCAACACAATTGGTCGCTTACTTTGCAACCCTACACCGTGGACTTGATGTGGACAAGCCACGTAACCTTGCCAAGTCAGTAACGGTAGAATAAACCCAAAGTTTAAATCATAAGAAAAAAAGTGAACAAAATAGTTTTCTGAAAATCAGAATGCTGTCTTGTTCACTTTTTTTGTATACTTAATGAAAATTAATGACCAAACTAAGGTGTTTAGGTAGATATCTCACAGAATAGCTTTGAGGTTCTAGATAAGAGTGACGAAGTCAGTCTCATTACACCAATTTGATATTGTAGAGAAAACGGATCAAGACCTCAGTCAAGGTAGTTCAAGTCAAGATTGAAGAGGATTGATTCATACTCTTCGAAAATCAAATTCAAACCGCGTCAACGTCGCCTTGCTGTACTCAAGTACAGCCTGCAGCTAGTTTCCTAGTTTGCTCTTTGATTTTCATTGAGTATCACTCCTTTTAAGAATTCATAAGAAATAAATCTAAACTTAAATGTTATCCCAGTTTCTATTAAAACTAGAATTCTTTTTGAAAGATATGCTTATGAAAGACTGGAAAGCTATAAAAAAACTCTAAGAGCTGGACGATGAGGATCCAACTCTTAGAGGAGTGAGTGTCGTATTTTACTTGCGATACAAACGATCGTATTGGTAGTAAGGATCAAAGGTTACATTGATTCCTAGTTTGCGAAGAACATTTTTTGTCTTCATCTGTTAGGATAATCGTAGAGTGAGCTTCGCTTCCCTTTGAGGTTTCCGAGTTCTTTCATGGCACGATCCGCATCAGGATTCTGCATAGCTGTGATTGCAAGTGCGATAAGGATTTCATTTGAATGGAGTCGAGGGATTGCGGCTACCCAAGTGATTGATTTTCAAACCTTGGATTGGTTTCACCACTTCTGGTTCAATTAATTTTTGTTTCAGCATCAATGTTAGCTGACATCTTGATAGCATTGATCAAATGCAGCCGCTGTTGGACCAAAGAGTTCTGAGTTCTTACCAGTAACGATTTCACCAGAAGGTAATTCAAGAGCTAGAGCTGGGTCCACCTGTTTCTTCTGCTTTTTGACGTGCGGCAACAGCAACCTTTCTATCAGCTGGTGTGATACCCTAGGTCATTCATGAGAAGCTCAATCTTCTTCACAGCAGTTTCTCCAACCTTTTTCAGCTTTGAAAGTCAAGAACAGTCTGGTAATAGCGACGGATAATTTCCTGTTTAGATGCTTCAATGGCAGCGTCGTTATCAGTGATTGCAAAAGCCAACCATGTTGACACCCATGTCAGTTGGAGATGCATAAGGAGACTCCCCCAAGATACGTTCCAGCATACGCTTAAGGACAGGGAAAATTTCAATGTCGCGGTTGTAGTTGACTGTGGTTTCTCCATAGGTTTGGAGATGGAATGGGTCAATCATGTTGACATCATCTAGGTCTGCTGTAGCAGCTTCATAAGCCAAGTTGACTGGGTGATGAAGTGGGAGATTCCAAACTGGGAAGGTTTCAAATTTGGCATAACCAGACTTGATACCATTGATTTGGTCGTGGTACATGTTAGACATACAAGTTGCCAACTTACCTGAACCAGGCCCAGGAGCAGTCACGACAATCAAGTTACGGCTAGTTTTGATATAGTCGTTTTTCCCCATACCTTCAGGAGAAATGATGTGATCCATATCTGTCGGATACCCCTTGATAGGGTAGTGAAGATAAGAGTCGATGCCATTTTTTTCTCTAATTGATTACGGAAGGCATCAGCTGCCGGTTGGCCCTGCATATTGAGTAATGACGACTGAACCAACAAAGATACCGAGTTCATTGAATTTATCGATCAAACGAAGCACTTCTTGGTCATAAGAAATGCCCAAGTCACCACGAGCCTTTTGAGTGCTCGATATTGCTAGCGTTAATGGCAATAACAACCTCGACTTGTTCTTTCAACTCTTGTAAGAGTTTGATTTTTGTTATCCGGTTCATATCCAGGAAGGACACGGGCAGCGTGGAAATCTTCTAACATTTTGCCACCAAACTCCAAGTAGAGTTTGCCGTCAAATTGGTTGATGCGTTCCAAGATATGGTCGCGTTGCAGATTTAAATATTGTTCAGAACTAAAAAGCTTGTTTTTTTCATTTTTTTACCTCTGACCTCTATTATATAAAAAATAGAAGATAAGAAACAACGGAGGTTCGAAAATAAGGAAAAAAAGATTGAAGCAAACGCTTGCATAAAATCAAGAAAAAAAGTCTATGATGGAATAAAGTGAAATGTTAAAAAGAGGTAAAAAGATGCAAGAAAAAAATGGTGGCATAATGCCGTTGTTTATCAGGTCTATCCAAAAAGTTTTAAGGATAGCAATGGAGATGGGATTGGTGATTTACCTGGGATTACCAGTAAGCTAGACTATCTAGCTAAGTTAGGGATCACAGCGATCTGGCTTTCTCCAGTCTATGATAGCCCCATGGATGACAATGGTTATGATATTGCCAATTATCAAGATATCGCGGCTATCTTTTGGAACTATGGAAGATATGGATGAGCTGATTGCTGAGGCTAAAAAAACGAGATATCCGAATCATTATGGATTTGGTGGTCAATCATACATCAGATGAGCATGCTTGGTTTATCGAAGCTTGTGAAAATCCTGATAGTCCTGAGCGTGACTACTATATCTGGCGTGATGAGCCTAACGAATTGCAGTCAATTTTCAGTGGTTCTGCCTGGCAATATGACGAAAAGGCTGGTCAATATTACCTGCACTTTTTCAGTAAGAAACAACCAGACCTTAACTGGGAAAATGAAGAACTACGCCAAAAAATCTATGAAATGATGAATTTCTGGATTGATAAAGGGATCGGTGGATTTCGTATGGATGTTATTGACATGATTGGGAAAATTCCTGATCAGAAGATTGTCAACAATGGTCCTATGCTCCATCCCTATCTCAAGGAAATGAATCAGGCTACTTTCGGTGACAAAGAGCTCTTGACAGTAGGGGAGACATGGGGAGCGACACCAGAAATCGCAAAACTCTATTCAGATCCAAAAGGACAAGAACTGTCTATGGTCTTCCAGTTTGAACATATCTGTCTTCAGTATCAGGAAGGACAACCTAAGTGGCAGTATCAAAAAGAGCTAAATGTTGGGAAATTAAAAGAGATTTTCAACAAGTGGCAGACAGAATTAGGAGTTGAGGATGGCTGGAATTCGCTCTTCTGGAACAATCATGACCTCCCTCGAATCGTTTCTATATGGGGAAATGACCGAGAATACCGCGAAAAATCTGCTAAAGCGTATGCAATCTTACTTCATCTCATGAGAGGGACTCCTTATATTTACCAAGGGGAGGAGATTGGGATGACCAATTTCCCATTTGAAAGCTTGGAGCAAGTAGAAGATATTGAATCCCTCAACTATGCGCGTGAAGCTCTTGAAAAAAAGGTGTTTCAATGGAAACAATCATGGATAGCATTCGTGTGATTGGACGTGACAATGCGCGTACTCCCAATGCAGTGGGATGAGACAAAAAAATGCTGGTTTCTCAGACGGACAACCTTGGTTGGCTGTTAATCCAAACTACGAAGCAATCAACGTTCAGGAAGCACTGGAAAACCCAGATTCTATTTTCTATACCTATCAAAAATTGGTAAAAATCCGTAAGGAAAATAGTTGGTTGGTGAGGGCTGATTTTGAACTCCTTGAAACAGCTGAAAAAGTATTTGCTTATATCCGTAAAGATGGGGACCGTCGTTTCCTAGTTGTGGCCAATTTGTCCAATCAGAATCAAGAGTTTGTAGTAGAAGAGTCACTTAAATCTATCTTGATTGAAAACACATCAGCAGAAGAAGTTTTGACTACACAGACCTTGGAACCATGGGATGCCTTCTGTATCGAATTAGCCAAATAAACCTAAAAGAGGCTGGGACAAAAGTCCTAGCCTCTCAATTGTCTTTGGATTACCGAGCAAGACGCAGTGGTTGAGTGGCCTCTACTACGCTGATTTCATCAGCTTTTACAGCCCTACTCAACTGTGCGGAGGTAGGACAACGAAATCGAATTCTAACGAATTACCGATTTCTGTCCCACTCTTTTTTCTAAAATAAGTATAGAAATTTCTTTAATAAATATTTGTTTGAATTTTCTAAAAAATACCTTATAAACCCCTTGCTTTTATATAAAAATAGGGTATAATGGTGAAAATAGTATTTTTAAAGGAGAATACCGATGAAATCGAAAAAAAGTGGCTCGCAGTAGCAGGGATAACGATGAGTGCAGCTCTTCTTTTGGCAGCTTGTAGCAAGACTGAGAAAAAAGCTGACGCTCCGACAACATTTTCGTATGTATATGCTATTGATCCAACAACATTGGACTACAGCGTTACTAGTAAAAGTTCAACATCAGACGTCATTGCAAACGTTGTCGATGGACTTTTGGAAAATGACAAGTATGGAAATTTGATTCCATCTCTAGCTGAGGATTGGTCAGTTTCACAGGACGGTTTGACATACACTTACAAACTTCGTAAGGGTGTTAAATGGTATACTTCTGAAGGTGAAGAATATGCAGAAGTCAAGGCTCAAGATTTTGTGACTGGTTTGAAACATGCAGCAGATGGCAAGTCGGATGGTCTAACTCTTATCCAAGATTCTATTAAAGGATTGGCAGAATATGTTAGCGGTGAGAGCAACGACTTCTCAACAGTAGGAATCAAGGCAGTTGACGATTATACTGTTCAATATACCTTGAATCAACCTGAAAGCTTTTGGAATTCTAAGGTGACAACTGCACCGATGCTTCCAGTTAATGAAGAATTCCTAAATTCTCAAGGTAAAGATTATGGAACACCAACACCGTCATCTATTCTCTACAACGGCCCATATATCTTGAAGAATCTAACTTCAAAATCAGTTATCGAGTACGAAAAGAATCCAAACTATTGGGATAAAGATAATGTTAAAATTGATCACATCAAGCTGACTTTCTATGATGGTTCTGACCAAGAGTCATTGATTCGTAGTTTTACAGCAGGCTCGTTCACAACAGCTCGCCTCTTCCCGACTTCTTCAAATTTTGAATCAACCAAGCAAGAATACGGTGATAAAATTGTCTACAGCCCGCAAGAAGCGACCAGCTATTACCTTACATTTAACGTAAACCGTCAATCTTACAACAAGACAGCTAAGACTGATGATGCTCAAAAAACATCAACAAAAGAAGCGCTTCTCAACAAGAACTTCCGTCAAGCCATCAATTTCGCGCTTGACCGTCATTCTTATGCAGCGCAGTTAAATGGCGAAGAAGGTGCAGACAAGATTATCCGTAATAGCCTTGTGCCTTTTGACTATGTCCAAGTAGGTGAAAAAACCTTTGGAGAATTGGCTCAAGAACAACTTGTCACCTATGGTGATCAGTGGAAAGATGTTGCTTTGACAGACGGTAAAGATACTCTTTATAATCCGACAAAAGCAAAAGCTGCCTTTGAAAAAGCCAAGTCAGAATTGCAAGCTAAGGGTGTAACCTTCCCAATTCACTTGGATATTCCAGTTGAACAAACAGATGTCATCGCTGTTCAACAAACAAACTCACTCAAACAATCTGTCGAAGCAGCGCTTGGAACTGAAAATGTCGTCATCGATGTGCTTCAAATGACTGATAATGAAAAAATGAGTATTACATCTCAAGCCAAGGTTCCTTCTCAAAAAGACTATGACTTGAATGGGACTGGTTGGGGACCAGACTATCAAGATCCAGCTACCTATCTAAATATCCTGGATGCTAAGAAGGGTTCTGCCCTTAAACACTTGGGTATCACAAAAGGAAAAGATCCAGAAGTCATGGCTCAAGTTGGACTTGATGAGTACAAGAAACTCTTGGATGATGCAGCATCAGAAACAACAGACCTTAACAAACGCTATGAAAAATATGCTAAAGCACAGGCTTGGGTATCTGATAGCTCACTCCTCATTCCTGTAGCGTCTTCAGGAGGTTCTCCTACAGTTAGTCGCACAGTGCCGTTTACAAAAGCCTACTCTCAAGTTGGTATCAAGGGTGATCCATTTGTATTCAAAGGCTTAGAGTTGCAAAATGATATTGTAACAGCTAAAGAATACGAAGAAGCTCTTAAGAAATGGCAAAAAGAGAAAATCGAAACAAATGCCAAATACCAAAAAGAACTAGCAAATCACGTTAAATAGTCTTTTGTAATGAATAAAGAAATCCTGTTTTGAAGCGGGATTTCTTTATTTTTTGGGCTCTTGTCAACTGTAGTGGGTTGATGAAAAGTTATAACCTGGAGAGGACCAACTTGGTTCTCTCCTTTTTGATATTCAAAGCAATGAGGATTCTATAGTTAATTGAAACAAGAGCAGGACAAAAGAGCCTCGAAAAAAAGTACTACAACTTGGCAATACCTTTTTTTGAGATGCTTTTTGATATGGGCCCATGTTTTCTCAATAGGATTGTACTCAGGTGAGTAGGGAGGAAGTGGTAAAAGTTTATGCCCAAATTCTTCACATAAGAGCTCTAGCTTACCCATTCTATGGAATCTTGCATTATCCATAATAATAACTGATGGTGTGTTTAATGTTGGTAAGAGAAACTTCTGAAACCAAGCTTCAAAAAAAGTCGCTCGTCATTGTTTCTTCGTAAGTCATTGGAGCGATTAACTCACCATTTGTTAGCCCTGCAACCAAAGAAATCCTCTGATATCTTCTTCCAGATACTTTACCTCTTATTAACTGACCTTTTTAATGAGCGACCATATTCTCGATAAAAAAATAAGTATCGAATCCTGTTTCATCAATATAAACAGGTGCTAAGTGCTTTTAAACTATTAAAAATTTTTTTAAGAAATAAAGCTACTTTTTTTCTGGGTCTTGTTCATAGTAGGTGTGGTTCTTTTTTTCGAGTGTAGCCCCATAGCTTTGAGAGCATAGTGGATAGTAGTTGGATGACAGTCAAATTCAGAAGCTATTTCAGTCAAATAAGCATCTGGATTGTCAGTAAGATAGTTTTTTGAGTCTATCTCTATCAACTTTTTCTTGGTTTTTGTTCCTTTTTACTTGATGGTTTAACTCTCCTGTTTTTCTCTTTTAGCTTTAACCAGCCATAAATGGTATTACGTGAGATTTGGAAAAACGTGTGATGCTTCTGTTATACTACCTGTTCGCTCACAATAGGAGAGAACTTTTTTTACGAAAAATCTATTGAATATGCCATAAGAAGATTATACCACATTGTGTACTGTTTTAGGTTCAATTGACTATAGTTTTAAAGTTTTCAAAGTTCCGGAAGCCAAAAAGCATTGCGCTTGATGACCTTAATGAGGTTATTAGTAGCCTCTAGTTTTGCGTTTGAGTAGGGCAGTTCCAGTGAGTTCATGATTTTTGTCCTTGTATTTCAAAAAGGTCTTGAAAACAGTTTGAAAAATAGGATTTACACAAGAACTCGTTTCTTCAATCAGTTCAAAGAAATGGTCTGTTTGTTTCTCTTGGAAATGAAACAGTAATAGTTGATAGAGTTCATAGTGCTCTCTAAGTTCTTGAGAGTATGCAAGGAGCTTTTCGAGAATCTCATTATTGATCAAGTGTGACCGAAAAGTTGGGCGATAAAAACGTTTATCATTGAGTTTACGGCTATCCTGTTGAATGAGTTTCCAGTAACGTTTCAGTGCTTTATATTCGTGAGATTTTCTATTAAATTGATTCATGACTTGGATGCGAAGACGATTCATAGCTCGACTGAGATGTTGAACAATGTGAAAGCGGTCGAGAACGATTTTAGCGTTAGAAAAAAGTTTTCTGGCAATATCATAGTAGGGGTTAAACATATCCATGGTAATGACTTTCACGCGACTTCTCACCTTTCTAGAATAACGAAGAAAATGATTGCGAATGGTCACTTGAGTCCGCCCATCCAGGATAGCTACGATCTTTCTGGAATCAAAATCTTGTGCAATGAAGCTCATCTTACCTTTCTTGAAGCTGTATTCATCCCAAGACATGTGAGTTGGAAGGAAAGATAAATCTGTCTTGAATTTGAATTCTTTCAATTTACGAATGACTGTCGAAGTAGAGACAGATAGACTTTCTGCGATAGCCGTCATAGGGACTTTCTCGATTAATTTTTTTGAGTGATTTTGTGGTTGACGATGGTCGCGATTTGGTGATTCTTTTTGACTAAGGAAGTCTCTGCAACAGCTATTTTCCCACAGACTTTACAACGGAAACGAGCGTTTTTCTCAATCGAATGAGAGTCTTGTATCCTGCACATTCGAGGTAGGGAATTTTAGATTCTTTCTGGAAGTCATATTTAGTCATTTGCCCTAGGCAGCGAGGGCACACAGGTGCAGTATAATCTAGCTTAGCGATGATTTCTTTATGCGTTCCAGCATCAAGATAATCCAAGATTATGATGTTCTTGTCTTTAATTCCGAGTAAGTTTGTGATAAAATTTAATTGTTCCATAAGATTCTTTCTAATGATGGTTTGGTTGCTTTTCATTATAGGTCTTATGGGACTTTTTCTATTAACGAAATAGGCTCCATAATATCTATAGGGGATTTACCCACTACAGAAATTATAGAGCCAGTTTTTGATTTCCAATGAGATGTCAAATAAGTATATAACTTTACTTTTTGGGACAAAATTTGTTAAAAAATATAGCCATGTTATAAAATCTAACATACAAGGAGAAATGAATCATGAGCATGAAAAAAACGCTTATTAGGAGCAGGTTTGACACTTGCTGCTGCGGTCCTATTGGCAGCATGTGGCCAGTCAGCATCAGACGGTAAAACATACTCGTCGACCTTTGGTGCAGATCCAACAACCTTCAACTATCTCTTGGACTACTCTGGTGATAACACTGCCATTGTAACCAACTTGGTTGATGGTTTGCTTGAAAATGATAACTACGGAAACCTTATTCCTGCCCTTGCAGAAGATTGGAGTGTTTCTAAGGATGGTTTAACTTATACCTACAAACTTCGCCAAGATGCCAAGTGGTTTACAGCTGACGGTGAAGAATACGCTCCCCTTAAAGCACAAGACTTTGTAACTGGTATCAAGTACGCTGCTGATAACAAGGGTCAAGCCCTAGACTTGATTCAGAACTCTATCAAGGGCTTGGACGATTATGTGACAGGCGCAAATACTGACTTTTCAAATGTTGGTGTCAAAGCCTTAGATGACTATACTGTGCAATATACCTTGACTCGTCCAGAGTCATTCTGGAACTCTAAGACAACTAACAGTATCTTGTTCCCTGTAAACGAAGAATTCCTTGCTTCTAAAGGTAAAGACTTCGGAACCCTGAAACCAGATAGCATTCTTTATAGCGGACCATATTTGTTAAAAGATTTTACATCTAAGTCTTCTATCGAATATGTGAAAAATCCACATTACTATGATCAAGAAAAAGTAACGATTGAAAAGGTGAAAATTGGCCTACTTTGATGGTTCAGACCAAGACTTGACAATCCGTAACTTTGAAAGTGGTGCTTACTCATCTGCAGGTGTTTATCCAAATAGCTCAAACTTCGCTAAGACCAAGGAAAATACAAGGACAATATCGTTTATAGCTTGCAAGATGCAACATCTTGGTACTATAACTTTAACGTCAACCGTGGTGCTTATAACCATACTGCAAAAACAAGCGATGAGCAAAAGCAAGCAACTCAAGCTGCAGTTTCGAATAAAAACTTCCGTCAGGCAATTAACTTCGCCATTGATCGTACAGCATACTCAGCTCAATCAAATGGTGAAGAAGCAGCTAAAAACACTCTTCGTAACTCGCTCGTGCCGCCAACTTTTGTACAAGTTGGAGACAAGACTTTTGGTGAAACAGTTGCTTCAAAATTGGTCAACTATGATACACAATGGTCAAATATGAATATTGAAGATGCTCAAGATGGTTATTTCAATAAAGAAAAAGCACAAGCCAAGTTTGTAGAAGCTAAAAAAAAATTAGAAGCCCAAGGTGTGACCTTCCCAATTCATTTGGACTTGCCTGTAGATCAAGTAAACAAGACCTTGCTTTCAGGAACAAACTCTATCAAACAATCAATCGAATCAACACTTGGTTCTGAAAATGTAGTGGTTGATGTTATCCAATTGTCGACAGATGATTATACAAATGCAACAGCTCAAGCACCAACGCCAGCTGATCATGACTATGATTTGAACTTGGATGGATGGTCGGCTGACTACCAAGATCCATCAACTTATCTCAATCCTTTCAACGCTGAAGATGGATTCTATCTCAAGATTTTGGGACTTGATCCAAGCAAGGACACCGGTAAGATTACTAGTCTAGGTTTGGACCAATTTACTCAAAAATTAAAAACAGCAGATGCAGAAAATACAGACGTAGCTAAACGCTATGAAAACTACGCAGATGCACAAGCTTGGTTGATTGATAGTTCTCTTCTAATCCCAGTTGTGTCAAACGGTGGTGGAGCTTCGGTGACACGCGTGACACCATTTACACGTGCTTACTCACTAGTTGGGATCAAAGGAACTGGAAGCAACTACAAGTACATGAGATTGCAGACAGATGTTGTTACAAGCTCTCAATTTGCTGAAGCTAAGTCTAAATGGGAACAAGAACGTAAAAAAATTCTGTCGAAAAAGAGTCAAAAAGACTTTGAAAGTCACGTGAAATAAGTTTAAGAAGATAGGTTGGGCAAAAACTCAATTTAAAAATGAAATTGAGTGAAGCTCTCAATTATAAAATGCATAGTATCAAGTTTTTTGAACACTTAATACTATGTATTTTTTTATTTTGAAGACTTTTACCCTGCCTCTTGCTTTTTTTATTAACGATAAATCTTTACTGCGATAGCGGGTCGTTTTTGTTTTTTTGAGACTCTAAAAAGGCTATTTTTTTATAAAAATTTGAATTTCTCCAGTTGAAACCTTCGACTTTCTTGGTAATTATTGAAAGCTTTTAGGGTGTGAGAGTACGGTGTTGAGAACTTGTCAACCGATTTCTATCTCTTGGTATTTTTTTGTTAGAAGTCTTCTTTCAAAAAAAGATATGAGGCATTTAATGATTGAAATATAATAATTTTTGGTTTTAAGGCAAAAATAAAACGGTTGCAATTCAGGTGTTGATAGCATCCGGTGTTACTTTGTGATATAATAGAAATAAAATAATTAATAGAGGTGTAAGGTGGGAAGACGTTTAAAAAGAAAATAAAACGAGCAAGTTTCAGCAAAGTTTCAATATTATTTTGTTGTTTCTATATATAGTGCTTACTTGTTTTTTTGCTGTTTTTTTAATATTCAGATATCATATCTTAGCCGTTAGTTATTTCAATCTTCTTCTAGCAGCTATTATGGTGTTCATTGCGCTAGTAGCTTTATTTTTAATATCAAATAGAAAAGCTAAGAAGTTTACTTTAATCATGCTCTTGCTATCTATTGTAGCCAGCTCACTAGCTTTGGTTGGAGTTCATCAGTTCGTTAGTTTGGCCAATCATTTAAATGCAACATCTAACTATTCTAGTTACTCTATCAGTGTTGCAGTTTTGGAGGATAGTGAGATTGGTAATGTATCTCAACTATCCAGTGTGACAGCTCCGACAAAAACAGATGCGGAGAATATCAAAAAACTGCTTGATGATATTAAGACAAGTCAGAATAAAGACCTAAAGGTTGAGGATAGTTCTTCTTACCTTGCGGCTTATAAGAGTCTCTTAGCTGGAGAGACCAAGGCAATTATTTTGAATAGTGTCTTTGAAAATCTGATTGAACAAGAGTATCCGGATCACGCCAAAAAAATCAAGAAAATTTATACCAAGGAACTAACCAAAACTGTTGAGGCACCTAAGTCTTCTCAAAACAAGGCTTTTAATATCTATATTAGTGGTATTGACACATACGGACCGATTAGCTCCGTTTCTCGTTCAGATGTCAACATCATCATGACGGTCAATCAAGAAACCAAGAAAATTCTCTTGACAACGACCCCTCGTGATGCTTATGTGCCCATAGCTGATGGAGGCAATAACCAAAATGATAAATTGACCCATGCAGGTATTTATGGTGTGGATGCTTCGATTCATACTTTGGAAAATCTTTATGGAATTGACCTAAATTACTATGCACGACTCAACTTCACTTCCTTCTTGAAATTAATTGATCTTTTAGGTGGTGTCGATGTTTATAATGACCAAGAATTCACCTCGCTTCATGGCAAATATCATTTCCCTGTTGGTAATGTTCATCTAGACTCTGAACAAGCTCTGGGATTTGTGCGCGAGCGTTATTCATTATCAAACGGTGATGGAGACCGTGGGCGCAATCAACAGAAAGTCATTTCTGCTATTATTCAAAAACTAACTTCAACAGAAGCTTTGAAGAATTTTTGATGGCATTATGCAAAGTTTGCAAGATTCAGTGCAAACAAATATGCCACCTGAAACAATGGTTAGCTTAGTGAACGCCCAACTAGCAAGTGGAGGGAAATATACTGTCATCACTCGAGATCTAAAGGGAACTGGTCGTATGGATCTTCCTTCCTATGCCATGCCTGACAGCAGTCTTTATATGCTAGAGGTAGATCCAAATAGCTTAGAGACACTCAAAACAGAAATTAAAGATATCATGGAAGGAAAATAAGATGATTGATATCCATTCACACATAGTTTTTGATGTAGATGATGGTCCTAAGGATAAGACAGAAAGTATAGCGCTTCTGAAGGAAGCCTATGCTCAAGGAGTCCGTACCATCGTTTCGACTTCCCATCGTCGAAAGGGGATGTTTGAAACACCAGAAGAGGACATATTAAGAAATTTTAAAGTTGTCAAGGAGTTGGCTAAAGAGGTTGCTTCTGATTTAACTATCTTGTATGGAGCAGAGATTTATTACAGCAGTGATGCTTTAAACAAATTAGAGAATCAGCAGATTCCACAACTAAATGGCACCCGTTATGCCTTGATAGAATTCAGTATGAATACCCCTTATCGTGAAATCCATAATGCATTAACCAATGTGCTCATGCTAGGAATAACTCCAGTAATAGCTCATATAGAGCGTTACGATGCTTTGGAAAACAACGAAAAAAGGGTTAAAGAGCTTATTAATATGGGTTGCTATACACAAGTTAATAGTTCAAGTATCCTTAAACCAAAATTGTTTGGAGATACCTATAAATTCATGAAAAAACGTGCTCGCTATTTCTTAGAGAGGGATTTGGTTCATATAGTTGCTAGTGATATGCATAATCTGGATAGTCGTCCACCTTATATGAAAGAAGCCTACGAAATCGTAAGTAAAAAGTATGGATTGGATAAAGCTCGGGAACTCTTTATGTTAAATCCAGAAAAAATCATTAAAGATCAAATTATTTAGGAGTTATAATGAAAGAAAAAGATACTATTGAAATCAATGTTATTCAGTTGTTAAAGGCACTATGGAAAAAGAAACTGCTAATCCTTCTTGTAGCCATCGTAGCAGGAGCTGCTGCATTTGCATATAGTAGTTTTGTTGTTAAACCTGAGTATAGAAGTACAACTCGGATCTATGTAGTTAATCGAAACCAAAGTGATAAACCGGGATTGACAAATCAAGATCTACAAGCAGGAACTTACCTGGTTAAGGACTATCGTGAGATCATTCTTTCCCAAGATGTCCTAGAGAAAGTAGTTGCTGATCTTGGCTTAAACATTAATGCGAAAATATTAGCTAAGAAGATTCAAGTAACGGTTCCCGCAGATACACGTATCGTATCTATTTCAGTTAGTGATCACAAACCTGACGAAGCAAGTCGAATTGCAAATGCTCTTCGAGATGTTGCGGCACAAAAGATTATTGCGGTCACCCGTGTTTCTGACGTAACTACCTTGGAGGAAGCACGTCCAGCAACTGGACCGTCTTCACCAAATATTCGTCGAAATACCATTATGGGAGTTGTAGCAGGTGCAGGATTAGTGATTGTAGTGGTCTTGTTGCTTGAACTATTCGATGACCGTATTAAACGTCCAGAAGATATCGAAGATGTTATGGAAATTTCACTCCTTGGAGTCATTCCAGACATGGATAAATTAAAGTAAGGGAGAACTTATGGCGAAGTTAGAATTATCACAACAAAAACTGAACTCTGTAAAAAAAGCAGAAGAGTACTACAATGCTTTATGTACAAATATACAACTGAGTGGGAATAACTTAAAGGTTATTGCCGTTACATCGGTTGACCCTAGCGAAGGAAAGTCTACAACAGCTACTAATGTTGCTTGGGCTTTTGCGCGTGCTGGCTACAAGACGCTATTGATTGATGCCGACATTCGAAACTCAGTCATGTCTGGAGTATTCAAGTCAAGAGAACGAATCACAGGTTTAACTGATTATCTTGCTGGTACGCAAGACTTATCTCATGGTCTTTGTGAAACAAACATTGATAATTTATTTATGATCCAATCAGGGTCACCTTCTCCAAATCCAACAGCTCTTCTTCAAAGTACCAATTTTGAATTGATGATTGAAACACTACGAAAATATTTTGATTATATTATTGTTGATACAGCCCCAATCGGAGTTGTAATTGATGCAGCGATTATTGTTCAAAAATGTGATGCATCCATTTTGGTTACAGAAGCTGGTGGAACAAAAAAAGAAGAGATATTCAAAAAAAGCTAAGGTTCAGTTAGAACAAACAGGGATCCTATTTTTTTGGGTGTTGTTTTTAAATAAATTTGATGTTAAACGAGAAAAAAATATGGATCTTATGGAACTTACGGTTCTTATGGTAAAAGAAAAAAATAAGATAGGGAGTTCAGTATGGAAGGAAGAGGTCTCTACAATATAACTCTGGCCCTCTTGCAGAGTATACTTGTTAGTTTATTAGCTTATGTGCTGATTGCAATTTCAGAAACTGACATTGTTTTAAATACAGTATTTGTTCTGTTTTTTCTTCACTTTGTCGCCTTCTATATCAGTGGATACGGTAAGGATTTTTTTAAACGAGGCCAGTATGTTGAGTTAGTAGAAACAATTAAATATATTATCTTTTATGCTCTGCTAATTAGTTTTTCAAGTTTTTTCTTGAAAGAAAAGTTTGTAATTTCAAGGCGTGGGATGGTATACTTGCTTTCCTTGTACAGTGTCTTGAATTATCTACTCAGTTTCTTTGTGAAGAGGTATTGGAGAATCTTCAAACATAATGTGAAGGGAAGTCGTAATATTTTATTGATTACGGCGATATCACGTACCGAAAAAGTATTGGATCGATTATTAACAGCTAATGATGTTCCAGGGAGAATCGTTGCAGTAAGCGTTTTAGACATGCCAGAGTTTACTCATGATAAGGTCGCTGTTGTGCCGAGGGAACAGTTGCTTTCTTATGCCACGCATGGAGTGGTGGATGAAGTTTTGTCAATCTCCCAAGTGAGGACTATGATATCGAGACTGTTATTTCTCAGTTTGAAATAATGGGGATTGATGTAACAGTTAACTTAAATACTTTCGATAAAAAGTTTAGGTCGAGATAAACAAATCCATGGGATGGCAGGTTTGAATGTGGTGACATTTTCTACAAACTTTTACAATCCTAGTCATATAATTGCCAAACGAATCCTTGATATTTGTGGAGCTATTGTTGGGTTGCTCCTTTGTGGAATTGCTAGTCTATTTTTGGTCCCCTTGATTCGTAAAGATGGTGGACCAGCTATTTTTGCTCAAACTCGTATAGGGAAAAAAATGGTCGACATTTTACCTTTTATAAATTTAGATCAATGTGTGTTGATGCAGAGCAGAGAAAAAGATTTTATGGGGCAGAACACGATGCAAGGTGGAATGTTTAAGATGGACAATGATCCTCGTGTTACAAAAATTGGTCGTTTTATTCGTAAAACCAGTTTAGATGAGTTACCCCAGTTTTGGAATGTCTTTATAGGAAATATGAGTTTGGTGGGAACACGTCCACCGACAGTAGACGAGTATGATCAGTATACTCCAGAACAGAAACGTCGTCTCAGCTTTTAAACCTGGTATTACAGGCTTATGGCAGATTAGTGGCCGAAGTAAAATAACCGATTTTTGACGATGTTGTAAAACTGGATGTGGCTTATATTGATAATTGGACAATCTGGAAAGATATTGAAATTTTGTTGAAAACTGTAAAAGTTGTGTTGATGAGAGATGGAGCGAAGTAATTTCTGTATATCCATCATATTAGGAGAGAAATGAAAAAGTCAGTTTATATCATTGGTTCAAAAGGAATTCCTGCTAAGTATGGAGGATTTGAAACTTTTGTTGAAAAATTAACAGCCTTCCAACAAGATAAGGATATCCAATATTATGTAGCTTGTATGCGTGAAAACTCAGCAAAGTCAGGGATTACTGAGGACGTTTTTGAACATAGCGGTGCTATCTGTTATAACGTCGATGTACCTAATATTGGTCCAGCACGAGCTATAGCGTATGATATCGCTGCAATTAACAGAGCGATTGAAATTGCCAAAGAAAATAAGGATGAAGCTCCTATCTTCTATATTTTAGCTTGTCGCATTGGACCTTTTATCCATGGGATCAAGAAAAAAATTCAAGCAATAGGCGGGACTCTTCTGGTTAATCCGGATGGTCATGAGTGGTTGCGAGCTAAGTGGAGTGCTCCAGTTCGTCGCTACTGGAAAATTTCTGAAGGTCTAATGGTTAAACATGCAGATCTTTTAGTGTGTGATAGTAAGAATATTGAAAAATATATCCAAGAAGATTATAAACAGTATCAACCTAAGACAACCTATATCGCTTATGGGACAGATACAACACGCTCTACATTAAAAAGTAGTGACGAAAAAGTACGTTCTTGGTTTTAAAGATAAAAATATCTCTGAAAAATGAGTATTACCTTGTTGTAGGGCGATTTGTTCCAGAGAATAACTATGAATCTATGATACGTGGGTTTTTTTAGCATCTAATTCTAAGAAGGACTTCGTCCTAATCACAAATGTAGAACAGAATAAATTTTTATAATCAGCTATTAGCAAGTACTGGATTTGATAAAGATCCACGAGTGAAATTTGTAGGTACAGTCTATGACCAAGAGCTTCTTAAGTATATTCGAGAAAACGCCTTTGCTTACTTCCATGGACATGAAGTTGGTGGAACAAATCCATCTTTACTTGAAGCTTTGGAGTCAACAAAGTTGAACCTTCTACTCGATGTTGGCTTTTAACCGAGAAGTTGGTGAAGATAGTGCCATTTATTGGAAAAAGACGAACTTTCACAAGTGATTGAGGAAGTTGAACAATTTGATGAAAAGATGATTGATGAGTTAGATAGACAATCAAATCATAGAATTGCGGATGCTTTCACTTGGGAAAAGATTGTCACAGACTACGAGAAATTATTTAAAGGATAGAGTTAATGGCAGTAAAATTAAAAATATGATAAGTCGGATATTATATTTTTTTAGATGATGACGGATTGAAAAATACCAATCAGAATTGTTGAAAATGATATCAGATGTGTTTACTTTTTTTGATGAAAATGGGATAGCGTATTCTTTAAGTGGAGGTAGCATTTTAGGGGCAATCCGTCATAAAGGTTTTATCCCTTGGGATGATGATGTTGATATCAATATTCCGAGGGAAAGTTACGATAAACTATTTTTCTCTATTTGAGTCAGACAATAGTCTTAGTCGCAAATATTATCTTCAATCACCAAAAAGTCATCCAGAATTGGGACTTCATGTTTCTCAAATTAGAAAAAAAGGAACAGTTGCTCGTAGGAAATATGATCATTCGGTTGAGGAGTGCGGTATTTCTATAGATCTTTACATTGTAGAAAATGTATACAATAATCCAGTGAAACGATTCTTTCAAGGTTATACAAGTATGTTTTTTTGACTTTTGCCTTGGCTTCTGTACGAGAAACAAAGAATCATGCCCTGATGAAGGAAATGTTTAGACTGGAAGGTAGAAAACTAAATTATTCAGCTGGAAAGTTAATGGTTGGTTGGTTTTTGGAATTATTCCAATTGAAAAGTGGTTGAATTGGCTTGATAAATGTAATTCAAGCTGTAAGGATTCACATACAAAATATGTATCCATACCTACAGGAAGGAAACACTTTAGACGCGAGACTTACTTGCGAGAGAATATGAATATTTATAAAAAGGTTCCTTTTGAAACTTTGATGGTGAATGTTCCTGTTTGGTCAGAAGAGTATTTAGAAATGTTTTTACGGCAAAGATTATATGGTCGTTCCTCCTGTTGATAAGAGAGAGCAACATTTATTTTTTAGAGTTGAGTTACGGAGAAGAATAAATGAAAGTAGCAATATTAACTGCTTCAGGTATCGGGAGCAGGATTGGTCAAGATATCCCTAAACAATTTATTCATGTTGAAAATAAGCTAGTCATTATCTATACCCTTGAAAAATTTCAAAATCATCCAGAAATTGATGAAATCTGTATTGTCATTTTAAAAGGGTGGGAGCAGATGGTTAAGGCTTATGCGGAACATTTGGAATTACAAAGTTAAAGATGATAACTTTGGGAGGGAAGTCTGGTCAAGAATCAATTTATAACGGTCTTAGAGCAGTTAAGAAAGCTCATCCCAATGAGGATGTGACTGTATTAATTCATGACGGGAATCGTCCTTTAGTGAGCAATGATATTATTAGCAACGCTTTAGCAACATACCAACAGTTTGGAAATGCTGTTGCAGCGATACCAACGACTGAGGTAGTATTTGTTTTAGAAAACCCACAATCAACTTCGTCCACAGAAGCATTGAATCGTGACTTGTTGAGACGAACACAAACTCCTCATGTTTACCATCTTGATAATATTCTATCGCTTCATGAAAAAGCATTAGAAAATGGGATAACTGATGTTGCAGCATCATGCCAACTCATGCAACTATTCGGTGAAAAGAGTTATTTCTCTCTTGGATCAGAGAAAAACTTGAAAATTACGACTGTAGAAGATCTCGATATTTTTAAAGCCTTATTGAGTTCAACTCGAGATAAGTGGATTAAATAGTAATGACATTATTATTAAATAAAAATATATAGGCAAGATGTAGAATCTTCTCTAGAAACAATCGTCAATATTAATGACTTGAATGGCAAGTCAATTTTAATTACTGGAGCTTCTGGTTTGATTGGTTCAAGTGTCATTGACCAGTTATTATTGCTAAATGAAATAAGGAATTTTAACATTAAAATTTTTTGTTGTGGAAGAAAGTTTGAATCATTAGAAAAACGATTTGGTAGACAAACAGAGTATTTACACTTTGTGTTCTATGATGCGACTAAAGTACCTCACTTTGATTTTGCAGTAGACTACATTATTCATGCTGCTAGTCCTGCTAGTCCTGAATTATATGTTAATCAGCCTGTAGAAACAATGGCTAGTAATTTTATGGGCATGTATAATCTACTGGAATACGCCAAAAATGCTAAAGTTTCAAATCTAGTTTATATCTCATCTAGTGAAGTTTATGGAATTAGCACTAATAATAATCCTTTGGACGAAAATTATATTGGAACTGTTGATCATCTTAGCGTGCGGTCTTCTTATGCCAGTTCAAAAAGAGCTACTGAAACACTTTGTGCTAGTTTTGCTTCCGAGTATGGAATCAAAATAATGATAGTAAGGCCAGGACATATCTATGGTCCTAGTGCCAAGGACTCTGATAATCGTGTATCATCATTTTTTATGGCAGAAGCGATTGCTGGACGTGATATTGTCATGAAAAGTACAGGTAGTCAGTTAAGATCCTATTGTTATAGTTTGGATTGTGCCAGTGCAATTCTAAGTGTTCTCCTTTCGGGTGGATCAGGACAAGCTTTATAATGTTTCCAATCCAAATTCAATTATTACTATAAAACAGATGGCTGAAATTATTTCTCGAGTTAGCAATGTGAAACTCACCATGACTATTCCTAGTAATCAAGAAATTAAACAGACTAATCCTATGCAGAACGCCAGTCTTAGGAGTGATAAGCTAGAAGGATTAGGATGGAAAGGACGTTTTACAGCTGAGGAAGGTTTACAACATACATACAATATTTTTAAAGGAGTTATCCAGTGAAAAGTGATAGCATTTTTAATAATGATGGCAACCTATAACGGAGAGGAATTTCTACGTGAACAGTTGGATAGTATCCTTTGTCAAACCGTCTCAACTTGGAAACTGCTAATTCGTGATGATAATTCTAGTGACCAAACAAGGGCAATTATTAAAGAATACGAGGAAAAAAAGATAGTCGGATTAAATTGATTAAAAACACATCGCAACATCATGGTGCTTATTATAATTTTTTTGGTTTATTGAACGACGTTAGACAAAACGAAAATCCATTTGATTTCTATATGTTTGCTGATCAGGATGATATCTGGGATGTGAACAAATTAGAATGTTTAATTAGTTATTACTATGAAAAAGTTAAAAACAGAAGAACCAGTATTGATTTACGCTGATATGCGAATTATAGATGCTAACGGTAAAAATGATAGCTAATAGTATGGATCAATTGATGGGAATTCGGTATACCAATCCCATCTCAGCTTTTATGTCACATAAGGTTTATGGGTGTAATACGTTATTTAATCGTGAATTATTTGAAATCTTACCTCTCCTTCCATATGATGCTCCAGAATTAGCCTTTCTATCACATGATAACTTTACAACAAAGACTGCTGCTTTGAAAGGTCAAGTTTATTTTTATAATGAACCTACCATGGGATATCGGCGTTATGGACATAATGTTACAAATAAACATGAGTATAACTTTGCATTTAAGAGAATCTTGAAACGTATCTCTAAAATTGATGAATTGGCTAAAGATCATGCCTTGACCTACAAGCAGACCTTAGTCGCTACAAATTTGTTACGTCAACAAACAAGTATTGACACTGAACTCCTATTTTTAGATAAGGTAGAAAAAATAATCAATAAAGGTGGATTAAATGCTGTAAAAATGGTTTGGAAAGAAAAAATTGATTGGGGCAATCGTGTTAAGACTATAAGTAGGTCTTTGGTTTTTATCGTCAAAATTATATAAGAAATATTTATAAAAAGATATTTAAATACAAAAAAACCTGTCTCTCATATATCACAACTAAGAACAACTTTCAAATTGAAGTGACTTAATAAAAATTTAAAGGAATAATAATGTCAAAAAAAGAAATCAAACCAATTTGTTTTTTTATTTACCCCAATTTCATCCCATTCCAGAGAATGATGAGGCTCATGGAGAAGGCTTTACTGAATGGACTAATGTAAAGAAAGCCTACCCACTTTATGATGGGCATAATCAACCACGAGTTCCATACGATAATAATTATTATAGTCTATTAGATAAAGAAGTTATGATTCAACAGGCAGAATTGGCTAAAAAAAGTATGGAATTTATGGATTTTGTTATTATCATTACTGGTTTAAAAATGGTAAAAAAACTATTAGAAAAACCAGTAGAAATGATGCTAGAAAAACAAGGATATTGATATACCGTTTTTGTTTGAGTTGGGCAAATGAAAAACTGGACTAGGCGTTGGGATGGAGGGAATCATGAAATCATTGTTGAACAAGATTATGACGACTTAAAATGATTTGAAGAAACATGTGGACTATCTGTGCCAATTTTTTTAAAGATGACCGATATATTAAGATTGACGGCAAACCGCTCTTGTTGATTTATAAGCCAGAATTAATTCCAAATTTAACAAAGACAATGGGAATTATAAGAAATCGTGCTCGAAAAGAATGGCTTTTGAGGATTTAGAGATTATTGTACAGTTCCCAAAGTTCTTGTTAAATAATCATCAGCTTGAGTTATTTGATGGGTTTGCAGAATTCCAAACCAATTTTTGAGATTCATATGGAAAAGCACGAGAGAAAAAAATCCAGTTTACCAATCTGTGAAATCTTTTTCTACTTAAAGTTGGGGCTCGAAATTTAGTACAAAAACTTGAGATTAGAGGTGAAAAAGGCGCATAATAAAAGCTCTCTTAGATAGGAGAGATTATGATGCAACATGGACTAATATTATTAATCGCCCGATTAAGAATAATAAGATGATTGCTGGTGCTTTTGTTGATTGGGATAATACTGCTAGAAATAAGAATGGGCGAGTTTTCGATGGAGCTAATCCAGAAAAATTTGAAGGTTACATGCGACAACTAATTGAAAAAATTCAAAAAGAGTATCAATCAGAAATTGTTTTTATAAACGCATGGAATGAATGGGCGGAAGGAGCATACCTTGAGCCTGATAAAAAAACATGGATATGGCTATCTAGAGGCCTTGAAGACAGTTATAGATGAGACAAGGTAGGAAAAGTTATGAATATTCGTTATAAACTTCAATTTCGACGATGTAAAAAAGAGTGGCGAAAAAAGAACCTTCATAATGAAACAACGCCTCGAACTATGTTCCCAATAGAATTGGTTTCAGTAGGGGAAAAAACCTATGGTGGTTTGTATGTTTTGTCCTTCGATAAAGAGTCAAAATTAAAAATTGGAAATTTCTGCTCCATTGCACCAGAGGTTGCTTTTATTCTCAGTGCTGATCATTATATCAATCATTTCTACGTATCCGTTCAAATCTAAAGTATTTGATCAAGGTGATGAAGGGGTTTTCGAAAGGGGATATTATCATTGAGGATGATGTATGGATTGGTTTTCGTTCTACAATTCTCTCGGGAGTTACAATTGGCCAGGGAGCTATTGTTGGAGCAGGATCTGTGGTAACTAAATCAGTTCCTCCTTACGCTATTGTAGGTGGAGTTCCAGCAAAAGTGATTTCTTATCGATTCGAAACAGAGATTCGTGAAGAAATGAAAAAAATTGACTTTTCGGAGTTCCAATTAGAGAAATTTAAAAAGGTTACGGAAGAGTTGTATCAGCCAATTTCGTCAATAAGACAAATTAATAACATAAATGAAAAAAATTGAAATAGAGTCGGAGGAGTTGCATGTTTCGTTTTCAGAATGGGACAGTATCAATAAACATAAGAGGATTTCTGATGTTCATTGCAATGCTCATTTACTGTCAACCAGAATATTTGAAATCAATTCCAGCTATGGGACGTATTTATAGAGATTTCATGCTTGTAGGAATTATGTTTGTGATGTTTTCGTACATTTCAAAAAGCGGTTTCAAATTTTTTTGTATGGCTAGTTCTTCTATATAACTCTTGGCTTACTTTTTTAACTATTCAAAATAACGGAGATATAAAAAGGGCGATATTTCAACTCTTGCTGTTTACAGGCTTTTGTATCTATGATAGACATATTCTCTGAAAATATGCAGGATTTAATAGAATCATTGTTATTCACTTTTGAGATGGTTGTGTATCTAAACTTTGTCACTGTACTATTTTTTCCAGATGGTTTTTTCCATCGTGTAAATGATGCATACGGAATAACAAAAAGAATGGTTTTTTTGGGAGCTGATAATAATTTTCTATTCACCTTGTTTCCTGCAACACTTATAGCTTTTATTGTATAAGAATTTAGGTGGAGTAAAAATCAGAGCATATTCATTGATTTCAATCATTTTAGCTACTCAATTGATTAAAGGATCGGGAACGGCAAAGGTTGGGATTGTTGCGTTGATACTATTTGATTTAGTACCGCTTGTCAAATACATACTTACCCCTTACAGAGGTTTGGTTATATCGTCTACGTTGAGTTTTCTAATTGTAGTTACTGGTAAAAGTGGAATTTTTAAGAGGGATTGTTGAAGGTGTTCTAGGAAAAGATTTGACGTTCACTTCCCTGAACTTTTTATTTGGGATAACGCTATGTCAGCAATTCGAGAAAAGCCATTTGGTTACGGAATGATGACGTTCACTGATAACGTCCATATATTAGGGAATTTTCCTGGTTGGATTTGAAAGGAGCCACCCATGCTCATAATAACTTTCTTCAAGTTTTATTTCAGGGAGGGTATTTAGGATTTGGTGTTTATTTCTTAATAATTCTAAAGGGAGCAATGCTATGTCGCAAATATTGGGATGATAGAAATGCGAGACTACTCTTTTATGGACTTTTTATTTTTACAATAATATCTATAACAGAAAAACTTAGAGATGCAGATGATGTATTTGGTGATTATACTACCGTTTTTTTATTGCCTAATATATTGGTTAAAGAAGGGGGAAAAATGGATAAGGGTATTTTGGTATCAATAATTGTTCCTATCTATAATCAAGAAGAATATTTAAATATTTCTTTACCTACTTTGAAGCAGCAGACGTATAAGAATTTAGAATTTATCTTAGTAGATGATGGTTCAACAGATAGTAGCAAAACAGATAATTAACGAGTATCTTAATGCAGACAGTAGATTTAAATATGTGTATAAAGAAAAATGGAGGCTTAGTATCTGCTACAATTGCAGGGGTGAAAAGAGGCTTCGGGAGACTATCTTGCTTTTTAGATCCAGATGATAAGTTAGGATTGGACTATATAGAAAACTTCATCAAAGAATTGGATTGTGACTATGATTTCATAGCGGCAGGTTTTTTCTATGACGATGGTAAGTTAATTAAACCATATTACTTGAAAGAGAATTCGGTCTTGACTCAATCAGATATAAAGAAGTTAAGAACGGACTTTTTGTCGGATACAGGCGAGTTAGCTATTTCAAATCGTGTTTTTATCTCAAGATGGAATAAATTATATAAGACAAATCTTGTAAAAAGAAATTGTCAAAGAGTTCCGTAAATTTGAAATGATTAGCTTGGGTGAAGATACTATTTTTACATTTTTACTTCTTCAAAAGGCTCAATTAGGGAAAACCATTGCCCTATCTAATTCTTATTTTTTTATAATGTAGGTAATCCTAATTCAATGATGAAGGAAGGAGCTATTATAAACTATGTTGAAAAAAATGTAGGATAGCATATCAGAGTTTTACTAAGCTACTTATAGAAAGAAATTTAACTAATGAAATGAGTTGTCAACTTTACTATTTCTTAGTGCTTTTCTTTCTTCAATCGCTTAAAGAAAGAAGATATGGAGTCTTTCAAAAAAACTATATGATATTTTTGAAAAAGGGATCCACTATTTTTAGAAATTCTATTTTCACTTCAAAAGAAAGCAAATAAAAAAACAAAAAAACTTCAGTTATTGATGATTCGTCTATGCAAAAGTGGGAAACAGTATTTAAACATTAAAAAGAGTAGTTTCAAAAACTCCATGCAAAAACTTAAGTTGTTCCGTCAGAATTTTTAAGTTAGTGGGGAAACAGATTTTTTAGGAAGAATCTAGTTCAATTAGCTTATTTTTTTAAAGTTCCAACAACAACGGAAAAAAATAGTTTTGATGATATGAAGGTATTTTTTTACCGATAATTGAAGAAAGATTAAAAGAAGATTTATTGGAATTTCAAAAATTAGAAGTATTACCTTCAACAATTGAAAAAAATATTTTTGTTTTTTTGGTGGGATGGCTTTGATGAGATACCTGAAATAGTAAGTATTTGCTTAGCATCTTTAAAAAAAGAATTATCCAGAGTGTAAGTTACATCTAATTCATAAAGATAATTATCAAGATTACACTAACATTCATCCAAATATATTGAATGATTTCAATAAAGGAAAAAAATTTCTGTTCAAACTTTTTCAGATGTACTCGATTTAATCTACTAAAAAAATAATGGAGGAATGTGGGTTGACTCCACTATATATTTTTACTAAGAAAATAGACTTATTCCAAGAATTGGAAAAATGTTCATTTTCAACATTGAATTTTTCAACTAGTAAAGATTTCATGTCCTATAAGGGAGAAGTTTGTACATGGTCTGGATTTATGATTGCTTCTCATAAACAGGGACGCCTAGTTAGTATCATCAATGAAATTTTTTTGAACGCTACTATTTAAAGTATAATACATTTTCTACATACTTCTTTATAGATATTGTTTTTCATGCTCTGTAAAGTTTACAAACTAGATGACAATGTGTTAGATCAAATCATTTTTGAAGGATGGAAACATGTTCCAATTAGCTTCAGTTTTAGATCAGCCGTTCAATAAATCTCTATTGCCATACATAGAAAAACTCCCGCAAAAACTATTTTGGAATTACGAGGATAATAATTTGGATAATTTTTACAAATACTTTAAAGAAATAGTGAGTTAACCATGAGTAATAGACTTGTTAATACTAGAAGAAATATTGTTTGGGGAACATTAAATAAGCTTATTGCGATTGCTTTACCATTTTTAGTTCGAACAACTTTGATTTATCAATTAGGTATACAATATGTCGGTATTAGTGGACTTTTTGCATCTATTTTACAAGTTCTTAGTTTAGCTGATTTAGGGTTTCGCTAATGCAATTGTATATAGTATGTATAAACCTCTTGCCCATGGGGATAATGACACTGTCGGTGCACTTCTAGGATTTTATAAAAAAATATATCGAGTCGTCGGGGCGGTAATATTAATTGTGGGCCTTTTAATTGTGCCCTTTATAAATTACTTAGTAAAGGGTTCCTATCCTGCAGATATCAATATACAACTAATTTACTTAATTTATCTGGCAAATACAGTTGTTAGTTACTTTCTTTTTGCTTATAAACGCTCTCTATTGTTAGCTAGTCAACGAAAAGATATATCTGACAACATTGATTCAGTTGTTCGCATAATTTTTAAGTGGATTACAAATTTTATTATTGTTTCTTTTTTTCCTGATTTCTATGTTTTTTGCTTTTAGTAATTCCTTGTATGACAATCCTTAATAATGTATTTAACGAAATCGTAACTAAGAAAAATTACAATTATATCGTTGAAAATAGTAACTTAGATAAAAAAAGTTAAACAAGAAATTATTGAAAAACAAAGGGATTATTTGTCTACAAAGTATGTGCGATTACAAGAAATTCCCTCGATAACATCTTTTATTTCTACTTTTTTTAGGGATTTCGACAGTGGGAATTTATAGTAATTATTATTACATTATGATATCAGTAAAAGGTTTTTTGGATGTGGTTTCTACAGGAATGAGTGCTAGTGTTGGACATAGTGTTGCTACTGAAAGTGTTGAAAAAAAATCATCGTGACTTAGAAAAATCTTACATTTGGTTTCTCTTGGTTAGCTACCTGGTTTATGACATGTTTATTATGTCTGTTCCAACCATTTATGCTTTTGTGGGTAGGACAAGCTAATATTTTACCATTTTTCAGTCGTTGTTGCTCTCTGTTTTTACTTTTTATGTTCTTGCTGCAGGTGATATGCGGAGCCAATACATTGACGCCTCAGGTTTTATGGGATAAAGAAAAACTACGGTCAATTGCAGAAACAGTAGGTAATGTTGTTTTTGAATTATATTTTGATTCAATTTTTAGGTGTTTTAGGAATAGTGCTAGCTACTGCACTAACAATTTTGTTTATTGGAATTCCATGGAGTACAAAAAAATTGTGTTTGATAATTATTTTTAAAAATGGTTATAAAAAGTATTTGTGGAATCAAGCGGTATATGCTATAGTAACTATAATTGTTGCTAGTATTACTTATCTAATCTGTACACTAGTTGGTGGCAATAACATCGTGGTTTTTAATTATAAGAGGAATAATTTGTTTATTTGTCCCCAATATTTTATATTACTTATTCTTTTTTAAAAAAATGAAAAGACGCGTCTGTTTTTTTCAAAATAATCAAGTCGAAATTATTAAAATAATTCTATGAAAAATATGTGAATTGCCTTATGATTAAAATAATAGAAGGAGTTTCTTTATGAAAGGTATTATTCTAGCAGGTGGTTCGGGGACACGTTTATATCCTTTGACTCGAGCTGCATCAAAACAACTTATGCCGGTTTATGATAAACCGATGATTTACTATCCACTTTCAACATTGATGTTGGCTGGGATTAGGGATATTTTGATAATCTCAACTCCTCAAGATTTGCCTCGTTTTAAAGAGCTTCTTCAAGACGGATCTGAGTTTGGGATTAAACTTTCTTATGCAGAGCAACCAAGTCCAGATGGTTTGGCACAAGCCTTTATCATTGGGGAAGAGTTTATTGGTGATGATAGCGTTGCTCTAATCTTAGGCGACAATATCTATCACGGACCTGGCCTTTCTAAGATGTTACAAAAGGCAGCAGGTAAGGAGTCGGGAGCAACTGTGTTTGGCTACCATGTTAAGGATCCAGAGCGCTTTGGTGTGGTTGAGTTTGACAAGGATATGAACGCTATTTCTATCGAAGAAAAGCCAAAGCAACCTCGTTCAAACTATGCAGTTACAGGTCTCTATTTCTATGATAATGATGTAGTAGAGATTGCCAAAAGTATAAAACCAAGCCCTCGTGGTGAATTGGAAATTACAGATGTTAACAAGGCTTATCTAGATCGTGGAGATTTATCCGTTGAGGTTATGGGACGTGGCTTTGCTTGGTTGGATACTGGCACTCATGAAAGTTTACTAGAGGCTTCACAGTACATCGAAACAGTGCAACGGATGCAAAATGTTCAGGTAGCAAACTTGGAAGAAATTGCTTACCGCATGGGCTATATCAGTCGCGAAGATGTTTTGGCCTTAGCTCAACCGCTTAAGAAAAATGAATACGGGCAGTATCTGCTCCGTTTGATAGGAGAAGCATAGATGACAGATAATTTTTTCGGCAAGACGCTTGCAGCACGCAAGGTTGATGCTATTCCAGGTATGTTGGAGTTTGATATCCCTGTTCATGGTGATAATCGTGGCTGGTTTAAAGAAAATTTCCAAAAGGAAAAAATGCTCCCACTTGGATTTCCAGAGTCTTTCTTTGCAGAAGGAAAATTACAAAACAATGTATCCTTCTCACGTAAAAATGTTCTTCGTGGCCTCCACGCAGAACCTTGGGATAAGTACATCTCTGTAGCAGATGGTGGAAAAGGTTTCTAGGGTTCTTGGGTTGATCTACGTGAGGGTGAAACTTTCGGGAAATACTCTATCAAACAGTAATTGATGCTAGTAAGGGAATCTTTTGTTCCCTCGTAGGTGTAGCTAATGGATTTCAGGTTCTATCAGATACAGTCTCTTATAGCTATCTGGTCAACGATTATTGGGCATTCGAATCTGAAACCCTAAATATGCCTTTGTCAAACTATGCAGATCCAAGACTTAGGAATTGAATGGGAAAATCTTGCAGAAGCAGAGGTTTCAGAAGCAGATAAAAAAATCATCCACTACTTAAGGATGTAAAACCTTTGAAAAAAAAGAAGATTTGTAAAAAAAGGAAAGACTATGACTGAATACAAAAATATTATCGTGACAGGTGGAGCTGGTTTTATCGGTTCTAACTTTGTCCATTATGTTTACGAGAACTTTCCAGATGTTCACGTGACAGTATTAGACAAGTTGACTTATGCTGGGAACCGTGCTAATATTGAGGAAATTTTAGGTAATCGTGTTGAGTTAGTTGTTGGTGACATTGCTGATGCAGAGTTGGTAGATAAGTTGGCAGCTAAAGCAGATGCTATCGTTCATTATGCAGCGGAAAGTCATAATGATAACTCACTGAATGATCCATCACCATTTATCCATACTAACTTCATAGGAACTTATACTCTTTTGGAAGCAGCACGTAAATATGATATTCGCTTCCACCATGTATCTACAGACGAGGTTTATGGTGATCTCCCTCTACGTGAGGATTTGCCAGGTCATGGTGAAGGACCAGGTGAGAAATTTACTGCTGAACCAAAATACAATCCCAGCTCTCCGTACTCATCAACCAAGGCTGCCTCAGACTTGATTGTCAAAGCCTGGGTACGATCATTTGGTGTCAAGGCAACGATTTCTAACTGTTCAAATAACTACGGTCCTTATCAACACATTGAAAAATTCATCCCACGTCAGATTACTAACATCCTAAGTGGAATCAAGCCAAAACTTTACGGTGAAGGTAAGAATGTTCGTGACTGGATTCATACCAATGACCATTCTTCAGGAGTTTGGACAATCTTGACAAAAGGTCAAATCGGTGAAACCTACTTGATTGGGGCTGATGGTGAGAAGAATAACAAGGAAGTTTTGGAACTTATCCTTAAGGAAATGGGACAAGCTGAGGATGCCTATGATCATGTTACTGACCGTGCAGGACATGACCTTCGCTATGCGATTGATGCAAGCAAGCTCCGTGATGAGTTGGGGTGGAAACCTGAATTTACCAACTTTGAAGCTGGGCTCAAGGAAACAATCAAGTGGTATACAGATAACCAAGAATGGTGGAAAGCAGAGAAAGAAGCTGTTGAAGCCAATTATGCTAAGACTCAGGAGATTATTACAGTATAAAAAGCAGGAAATCGCTGCTTTTTATTGCTATATTGGGAAGAGTTGCAAATAAGAAAGGTATAGAGATGATTTTAATTACAGGGGCAAATGGCCAATTAGGAACGGAACTTCGTTATTTATTGGATGAGCGTAATGAAGAATACGTAGCAGTAGATGTGGCTGAGATGGACATTACCAATGAAGAAATGGTTGAGAAAGTTTTTGAAGAGGTGAAACCGACTTTAGTCTACCACTGTGCAGCCTACACCGCTGTTGATGCAGCAGAGGATGAAGGAAAAGAGTTGGATTTTGCCATCAATGTTACTGGTACAGAAAATGTTGCGAAAGCATCTGAAAAGCATGGTGCAACTCTAGTTTATATTTCTACCGACTATGTTTTTGACGGTAAGAAACCAGTTGGACAAGAGTGGGAAGTTGATGACCGACCAGATCCACAGACAGAATATGGTCGTACTAAGCGTATGGGAGAAGAGTTAGTTGAGAAGTATGTGTCTAATTTCTATATTATCCGTACTGCCTGGGTATTTGGAAATTATGGCAAAAACTTCGTTTTTACCATGCAAAATCTTGCGAAAACTCATAAGACTTTAACAGTTGTAAATGATCAGCATGGTCGTCCGACTTGGACTCGTACTTTGGCTGAATTTATGACCTACCTAGCTGAAAACCGCAAGGAATTTGGTTATTATCATTTGTCAAATGATGCGACAGAAGACACAACTTGGTATGACTTTTGCAGTTGAAATTTTTGAAAGGATACAGATGTCGAAAGTCAAGCCAGTAGACTCAAGCCAATTTCCTGCCAAAAGCTAAACGTCCACTAAACTCAACAATGAGTCTGGCTAAAGCTAAATCTACTGGATTTGTCATTCCCAACTTGGCAAGATGCCTTGAAAGAATTTTTACAAACAAGACCTTAAAAAAATAAATGTTGAAATATTGCTATAAAGTATATTTTTGAACTAGAGATATTTCAGGATTAGTGCCGTATCATTAATGCTAAAGGATGAAATGGTTTTTATTAGAGAAGTCGAACTATGTGTGCTAGACACTTGCACTAGGAAATAGATTTATAGAATTTTCTTTTGGACAGTTGCGGAAAATAGGATCAATTTTCCAGTGATTTTATAAAAAGTCGGAGGAGCTAAAAACTCAATTTGAAGATAAAATTGAGTAAATCTTTTCCGTTATAAAAACGCATAGTATCAAGTTTTTTTGAACATCTGATATTATGCGTTTTCTTATTTTAAGGGGTGTTTGCTCAGCCGTTTTTCTTTTTATTTACCCACCGATGAAATCGTCGGATAATTATAAAAATTCAAGAAAAAGCTTGGTTAAATGTTAGAAAATTCGAGCACGAATGTATTTTTTGTGTTATAATATTCTGTGAGTAGTTATGCCTTGGTGTAGCTATTAAAAATAGAAGTGTGAAACTGGTAAGATAGAGAGGACGCAGTGTAATGACTAGGAATGGTTTTTTTACAGGCTTAGATATTGGAACTAGCTCTATTAAAGTGTTGGTTGCAGAGCTTGTAAATGGTGAAGTAAATGTAATTGGCGTAAGCAATGCCAAAAAGTAAAGGTGTCAAAGATGGGATTATCGTTGACATTGAAGCAGCAGCGACTGCTATTAAGTCTGCAATTTCTCAAGCAGAAGAAAAAAAGCAGGATTTCAATCAAGTCTGTAAACGTTGGTTTGCCAGCTAATTTGCTACAAGTTGAGCCAACTCAAGGCATGATTCCGTGACATCAGATACAAGAGAAATTACAGATCAAGATGTTGAAAATGTGGTTAAATCAGCTTTGACTAAAAGTATGACTCCTGATCGTGAAGTTATCACCTTTATTCCAGAGGAATTTGTCGTAGATGGATTCCAAGGAATTCGTGATCCTCGTGGAATGATGGGTGTGCGTTTGGAAATGCGCGGTCTCTTGTACACTGGCCCACGTACGATTCTCCATAATCTTCGTAAAACTGTAGAGCGTGTAGGCATTCAAGTCGATAACGTGATTATTTCACCTCTTGCAATGGTTCACTCTGTCTTGAATGAAGGTGAACGTGAGTTTGGTGCGACTGTTATCGACATGGGTGGTGGCCAAACGACTGTTGCCACTATTCGCAATCAAGAACTTCAATATACAAATGTCAACCAAGAGGGTGGTGATTATGTCACAAAAGACATTTCAAAAGTTCTTAAGACTTCTAAGAAAATTGCAGAAGGTCTAAAAATTGAACTATGGTGAAGCTTATCCACCGCTAGCTAGCAAGGAAACTTTCCAAGTTGAAGTAATCGGTGAAGTTGAACCAGTTGAAGTAACTGAAGAATACTTGGCTGAGATTATTTCAGCAAGACTTAAGCACATTTTTGAGCAAATTAAGCAAGATTTGGAAAGACGTCACCTATTAGACTTGCCAGGAGGTATTGCTTTGATTGGTGGGAATGCCCTCCTTCCAGGTGTCGTTGAATTGGCTCAAGAAGTATTTGGAGTCCGTGTTAAGTTATTCGTACCAAATCAAGTTGGGATTCGCAATCCTGCTTTTGCCCATGTCATTAGCTTGTCAGAATTCGCTGGAAGCCTTACTGAAGTGAATGTTCTAGCTCAGCGAGCAATTCGAGGAGAACATACTTTAAGCCACCAGTCACTTGACTTTATAAATTCAGCTCAACCAGTTTCACCTGTTTCTCCACGACCAGTATTTAATACAGTGACAACTTCTGAGCCTGAAACAACTCAATCTGTTGAACCAGTAGTTCCTCTTCAATCAGAAGAAAAGAGCAAAGGTAAATTAACGGATCGTTTCCGTAGCTTGATTGGAAGCATGTTTGACGAATAAAATAGAGGAATATAAATATGACATTTTCATTTGATACAGCAGCAGCACAAGGTGCAGTAATTAAAGTAATCGGTGTCGGCGGTGGTGGTGGAAATGCCATCAACCGTATGGTTGACGAAGGCGTTTCTGGCGTTGAATTTATCGCAGCTAACACAGATGTGCAAGCTTTGAGCAGTACAAAAGCTGAGACAGTTATCCAGCTTGGTCCTAAATTGACTCGCGGACTTGGTGCAGGAGGTCAACCTGAGGTTGGTCGTAAAGCTGCAGAAGAAAGCGAAGAAGTGCTGACAGAAGCAATCAGCGGTGCAGACATGGTCTTCATCACTGCTGGTATGGGTGGTGGTTCTGGTACAGGAGCTGCACCAGTTATCGCTCGTATTGCAAAAAGTCTTGGAGCTTTGACAGTAGGTGTTGTCACTCGTCCATTTGGCTTTGAAGGAAGCAAACGTGGACAATTTGCCATCGAAGGGATCAACGAACTTCGTGAGCATGTTGATACACTCTTGATTATCTCAAACAATAATTTGCTAGAAATCGTCGACAAGAAAACTCCACTTCTTGAAGCATTGAGTGAAGCAGATAACGTTCTTCGTCAAGGTGTACAAGGGATTACAGATCTAATCACAAATCCTGGTTTGATCAACTTGGACTTTGCAGACGTTAAGACTGTTATGGCTAACAAAGGAAATGCCCTTATGGGTATTGGTATCGGTAGCGGTGAAGAACGTGTTGTAGAAGCTGCTCGTAAAGCAATCTACTCACCACTTCTCGAAACAACTATCGATGGTGCTGAGGATGTTATCGTTAACGTAACTGGTGGTTTGGACTTGACTTTGATTGAAGCTGAAGAAGCATCAGAAATTGTGAACCAAGCAGCTGGTCATGGTGTTAACATCTGGCTTGGAACATCTATTGATGAGACTATGAAAGACGAAATCCGCGTGACTGTTGTTGCGACAGGAGTACGTCAAGATAAAGTGGAGAAAGTTGTAACTGCTCAACCACGCCAAGCAGCCTACCGTGAACCTGCTAGAACTAGCCATACACATACATATGATCGCAATTTTGATATGGCTGATACAGTAGAGTTACCAACTCAAGTCATCGTCCTAGAAGCTCCAAAGACATCAGCCTTTGGTGACTGGGACTTGAGACGTGATGCCATTGTTCGCCAAGGAGATCCAGTTGTTTCTCCTGTCAGAACGTTTTTGAGGTTCCATCCGCAACAGATGAAGATGAGTTGGAAACTCCACCATTCTTTAAAAATCGTTAATGAAGATGAATTTAAAAAGAAAATACGAACCTTGTTTTTTTCAACAGATATCGAATGCAGTTCAGGAAGCCGGTCGTGAAAACGATTCGGTTTCTGTGATTGCGGTGACCAAATATGTAGATGTTGAAACGGCCTCTGCTTTGGTTTCGCAAGGAGTGCAACACATCGGTGAGAACCGTGTTGATAAATTTCTTGACAAGTATCATGCCTTGAGTGATAAAAAAATCTTACTTGGCATTTGATAGGAACCTTACAGAGACGTAAAGTCAAGGAAGTGATTTCTTATGTGGATTATTTTTCATGCTTTAGATTCCTTAAAGCTAGCTCAGGAAATTCAAAAACGAGCAGACCACAAGATTAAGTGCTTTTTGCAAAGTAAATATTTCTAAGGAAGAGAGCAAGCACGGTTTTTCGAAAGAAGAATTGTTAGCCCTCTTACCAGAACTTTCAGAATTAGACCAGATTGAGTATGTGGGACTGATGACCATGGCTCCATTTGAAGCAACTAGTCAAGAGTTACTAGAGATATTTAAAGAAACGCAAGAATTGCAAAAAAACATTCAAGAAAAACATCTCCCCAATATGCCGATGACAGAACTAAGTATGGGTATGAGTCGAGACTTCAAAAGAAGCGATTCAATGTGGTTCAACTTTCGTTCGAATCAGCACAGCATTTTATAAGTAGGAAATAACCATGTCACTAAAAAAATAAATTTGAAAAGTTTATAGATTATTTCACTGAAGATGGAGAAGAAGTGGCACCAAACGTTGCTGAATTAAAGCCTGAAAAAAACGCTAACATCAGTTTCTGCCCCCATGGAAGAACTTCCCACAAGCTCAACAACTTCCTCAGCCTTCACAAGTGAATTCAAAGGAAAAAAATATTACGCGCCTTCATGCTCGTCAGCAAGAATTAGCGATGAAGAGTCATCGTAGTACAGAAAAGGTAACCATTGATGTTCGTTATCCTCGTCGCTACGAAGATGCAACGGATATCGTTGATTTACTAGCAGGCAATAGAAAAGTATTTTTAATCGATTTCCAATACATGACTGAAGTACAAGCGCGTCGTTGTCTAGACTATTTAGATGGAGCTCGTCATGTACTTGCTGGTGAATTAAGAAAGGTTACCAAAATACCATGTACCTTTTTGACACCGGTAGGAGTTGTGGTTAACATCGAAGATATTCGTTTGCCAGAGGGAACTCATGGTGAAGAGTTTGATTTCGATATGAAGAGAAAACGAGTGAGATAATGATATCTTCTAGTTCGCTTTTATTCAAAACGCTACAGATATCTATTCTATGATACTTGTAGCGTTTGCTCTCTTATCCTGGTTTCCAAATGCCTATGAGACTAGAGCAGGTCGTTTGTTGACTAATTTAGTCAAACCGATTCTTCAACCTTTGAGACGTCTGCCGCTAAGTATTGGTGGTTTAGATTTTTTTCAGTTTGGGTGGCCGTCCTTTTAGTTCATTTACTTGGAAACTATCTGATCCGTTTTCTTTTAATACTAGCATGAGAAAAGATATCTATCAGCATTTTTCAGTCGAGGATATTCCTTTTATTGATAAAGGTTTGGAGTGGCTCAGGCAGGTTGAGGAGCACTACGCTCCCATCTTAACTCCCTTTATCAACCCCCATCAGGTCTTTATTTTAAAGACATTGGGCAATCATCAAGGGATTAAAGTTTTTTCTAGCAATGATTTTGTAGCTAGCGAGTATAGTCGTGTACTACTTGCACCAGATTATTTCATACCGACTTTGACGGATTTTGAAATGGACTTGCTTGAGATTGTTTATTCTAGCAAGTTTGACCAATTGACACATTCCAAGATTTTAGGAACTGTTCTGAATCGTCTGGGAATCGATCGCAAGTTGTTTGGTGATATATTGGTAACGGAAAATAGAGCTCAAATCATTGTGGACCGAAAATTCACTTCTCTCTTTCAAGATGGGATTCAAAAGATTGCTCGATTGCCTGTCAAACTTGAAGTCAAAATCCTTTGAAGAATTGATAGAAGCCGAGAGTGATTATCAGGAAAAAGGAAGTTTTAGTTCCGAGTATGCGCTTGGATGCTTTCTTGTCAAATGTTCTGAAATTGTCTCGCTCTGCAGACAGCTGATTTGTTAGAAAGAAAATATGTTCAGATAAATTACCATCTGGTTGAAAAATCTGATTATCAAGTTAAGATTGGTGATTTAGTAAGTGTCAGACGTTTTGGAAGGATTAGTGTTCTGAGAGAAAATGGTCAAACAAAAAGGGATAAGAAGAAATTGACAATACAATTATTATTAAGTAAGTGAGGGGAAAATATGCCAATTACATCGTTAGAGATTAAGGATAAAAGCTTTAGTACTAAGTTTAGAGGTTTTGATCCTGAAGAAGTTGATGAATTTCTCGATATTGTAGTTCGAGACTATGAAACATTGGTTCGAAGTAACCATGATAAAGAGCAACAAATTAGAAATTTAGAAGAGCGTTTGTCTTATTTTTGATGAGATGAAAGATTCATTGAGTCAGTCTGTGTTAATTGCTCAAGATACTGCTGAGCGAGTTAAACAAGCAGCTACTGAACGCTCTCATAATATCATTCATCATGCTGAACAGGAATCACAACGTTTGCTTGATGAAGCTAAGTACAAGGCAAATGAAATTTTACGTCAAGCAACTGATAATGCTAAGAAGGTTGCGATTGAGACAGAAGAACTGAAGAATAAGAGTCGCGTCTTCCATCAACGTCTCAAATCTACAATTGAAAGTCAACTGGCTATCGTTGATTCATCTGATTGGGAAGAAATTTTACGTCCAACAGCAACTTATTTACAAACCAGTGATGAGGTCTTTAAAGAGGTGGTTAGAGAGGCTTTGGGGGAAAATATTTTCAGCATTTCATGAGGAGGAAGCCAATGATTTGACTCGTCAGTTTTCACCTGAAGAGGTTGCTGAGCTCCAAGCACGTATAGAAGCAACTAATCGTGAATTGATGGAAGCACAGGATGAATCAACTTTATCTGACTTATCTTCGTTAGTAAATAATGAAATGAGTTCTGAGTCTAAAGAGTATTTAGAATAACACTTTCTCAACATTTGTAATTGTAAAATCTGAGAACAAGATCTAATCACACATATTTACAGCGAGTAGGCGATGGTGGAAGTCCTACAATCCCTGTTGATTAGATTATCCTCTCAAGTTATCAAGTCTGAAGTTAGTAGGATTTGACGTTGCCCACGTTACGGGAAAAGAGGGAGAAAGACTAGTTCTTTTTCCGAACAAAGGTGGTACCACGATTTTCGTCCTTTTTAGCGAGTCGTGGTTTTTATTTTGTCTATATCATAAAGGAGATATCATGAAACTCAAAGAAACTTTAAATCTTGGGAAAACAGACTTCCCAATGCGTGCAGGACTTCCAACTAAAGAGCCAGTCTGGCAAAAAGAGTGGGAAGAAGCAAAATTATACCAACGTCGTCAAGAGTTGAATGAAGGGAAACCTCACTTCACTCTTCACGATGGACCTCCATATGCTAACGGAAATATCCACGTTGGTCATGCTATGAACAAGATTTCAAAAGATATCATTGTTCGCTCTAAGTCTATGTCAGGATTTTACGCACCATACATCCCAGGTTGGGATACACACGGACTACCGATCGAGCAAGTTTTGGCAAAACAAGGTGTCAAACGCAAAGAGATGGATTTGGTTGAATACTTGAAACTTTGCCGTGAATATGCTCTTTCTCAAGTAGATAAACAACGCGAAGACTTTAAACGTTTGGGTGTTTCTGGTGACTGGGAAAATCCATATGTGACTTTGACTCCTGACTATGAAGCAGCCCAAATCCGTGTATTCGGTGAGATGGCTAATAAAGGTTATATCTACCGTGGTGCCAAGCCAGTTTACTGGTCATGGTCATCTGAGTCAGCTCTTGCTGAAGCAGAGATTGAATATCATGACTTGGTATCAACATCACTTTACTATGCCAATAAGGTCAAGGATGGCAAAGGTGTCCTAGACACTGATACTTACATCGTTGTTTGGACAACAACTCCATTTACTATCACTGCTTCTCGTGGTTTGACTGTTGGTGCGGATATTGATTACGTTTTGGTTCAACCTGCTGGTGAAGCTCGTAAGTTTGTGGTTGCTGCTGAATTGTTGAACAGCTTGTCTGAGAAATTTGGCTGGACTGATGTTCAAGTTTTGGCGACTTATCGTGGTCAAGAATTGAACCATATCGTGACAGAACACCCATGGGATACTGCAGTAGATGAACTCGTTATCCTTGGTGACCACGTTACAACTGACTCTGGTACAGGTATCGTCCATACAGCTCCTGGTTTTGGTGAGGACGACTACAATGTCGGTATTGCTAATGGTCTTGAAGTTGCAGTCACTGTTGACGAACGCGGTATCATGATGGCTAATGCTGGTGCTGAGTTTGAAGGTCAATTCTACGACAAGGTTGTACCAACTGTGATTGAAAAACTTGGTAACTCCCTTCTTGCCCAAGAAGAAATCTCTCACTCATACCCATTTGACTGGCGTACGAAGAAACCAATCATCTGGCGTGCAGTTCCACAATGGTTTGCCTCAGTTTCTAAATTCCGCCAAGAAATCTTGGACGAAATTGAAAAAGTGAAATTCCATTCAGAATGGGGTAAAGTCCGTCTTTACAACATGATTCGTGACCGTGGTGACTGGGTCATCTCTCGTCAACGTGCTTGGGGAGTTCCTCTTCCAATCTTCTACGCAGAAGACGGCACACCAATCATGACAGCTGAAACGATTGAACATGTAGCTCAACTCTTTGAGGAACATGGTTCAATTATCTGGTGGGAACGTGATGCTAAAGACCTCTTGCCAGAAGGATTTACACATCCAGGTTCACCAAATGGTGAGTTCAAGAAAGAAACAGACATCATGGACGTTTGGTTCGACTCAGGTTCATCATGGAATGGTGTCGTGGTTAACCGTCCAGAACTCAAATACCCAGCCGACCTCTACCTTGAAGGTTCTGACCAATACCGTGGTTGGTTCAACTCTTCACTCATCACATCTGTGGCTAACCATGGTGTGGCACCATACAAACAAATCTTGTCACAAGGTTTTGCGTTGGATGGTAAAGGTGAGAAGATGTCTAAATCTCTTGGAAATACCATTGCTCCAAGCGATGTTGAGAAACAATTTGGTGCTGAAATCTTGCGTCTCTGGGTAACAAGTGTTGACTCAAGCAACGATGTACGTATCTCTATGGACATCTTGAGCCAAGTTTCTGAAACTTACCGCAAGATCCGTAACACTCTTCGTTTCTTAATTGCTAACACATCTGACTTTAACCCAGCTGAGGATGCAGTAGCTTACGAAGAACTTCGTTCAGTTGACAAGTACATGACCATCCGCTTTAACCAGCTTGTGAAGACCATTCGTGATGCTTATGCCAACTTTGAATTCTTGACGATTTATAAGGCTTTGGTGAACTTTATTAACGTTGATCTGTCTGCTTTCTACCTTGATTTTGCTAAAGATGTTGTCTACATCGAGGGTGCCAAATCACTTGAACGCCGTCAAATGCAAACTGTCTTCTACGATATCCTTGTAAAAATCACCAAACTCTTGACTCCAATCCTTCCTCACACAGCAGAGGAAATATGGTCATATCTTGAGTTTGAAGCTGAAGACTTCGTTCAATTATCAGAATTGCCAGAAGCTCAAACATTTGCTAACCAAGAGGAAATCTTGGACACATGGGCAGCCTTCATGGACTTCCGTGGACAAGCTCAAAAAGCCTTGGAAGAAGCTCGTAATGCAAAAGTAATCGGTAAATCGCTTGAAGCTCACTTGACTGTTTATCCAAATGAAGTAGTGAAAACTCTTCTTGGAGCTGTTGATAGCAATGTTGCTCAACTCTTGATCGTCTCTGAATTGACTATCGCAGAGGGACCAGCTCCAGAAACTGCTGTTAGCTTCGAAGATGTAGCCTTCACAGTAGAACGCGCTGCAGGTGAAGTTTGTGATCGTTGCCGCCGTATTGATCCAAGTACAGCAGAACGTTGCTACCACGCAACCATCTGTGACCACTGTGCAAGTATCGTAGAAGAAAACTTTGCGGATGCAGTCGCAGAAGGATTTGAAGTTAAATAATGCTGTCACTGCTTACTAGATATACGAATGCAGTAACAATAACGTAATTACTGGCGAGGGTGGTCCAAAAGTTAATTTGAATAGAAACCAATAGCACTCTCAACATTAAACGCATAATATCAAGACTTTTTAAGTCGTGGTATTGTCTTTTTCTTGTAATGCCCTTTTTACTAAGTATAGTAGATTGAATCTAGAACAGTACATTACAACTGCTAAAAATATTTCTAGAAATTAGTTTGACTTTCCTAATCTCTCTGTTCATATCTTATTTCAATCCACTATATTTTTTGTACAGTGGATTGAATCCAGAATAGTAGGCTATGGATTCTATAGTATATTGAACTTAGAATAGTACGCTACGAATTCTAACATTTTTAAAAATTATTTTGACTTTCCTAACCTCTTTTGTTCATATCTTGTTTCAATCCACTATATTTTCATACTCCGTTATAGTAGATTGAATATTGAATAATACACTGTTGCTTATAAAACATGGATAAAAATCGATCTGATTTCCCTAGTCAATTTGTTCAGATTTGATTTCATTACACTATAAAATAAAATTGCACTTTTTGTTAGCAGGCTGCTTAAGAAATATCTAAGTCCGTGTGTAAATTTGGAATTCTAGCAGCTAATCAACGTATTCTAGGAGGATAAGGAAGAGTTTCTAACAAAAACATAAAAATATATATGTTTGTGTAGTTAAAATTTCTGCTCTTTTTGATTTTAAAAGAACATCAAGTTTTTAAGAAAAACTAACAAAATAGAGAAAAAAACTGTATTTAGATATTATAAAAACTTATATGTATATATTTGGAATGTAATAAACTGAAAGAAATCTAAAGAATAAATTTGATTTATTTAAGTAAAAAAAGATTATAATGAAAATTGTATTTATAATACTACATAAACACAAAAAGGAGAAATAAATATGTGTTTTTAATCGTAAAAATGCAGAACAAAAAGAATTGGCGTATGATCAAAAAAAGGAAAACATTTCCTATTCGGTTTGTTCGCTTGTTTTTTTGCGGTTGGGGCTGCCCTAGCTACTCCAACAGTTCAAGCTGACACTGCAGAAGCTAAAGTGGATGCTACAGTAGGAACAGCTCAAGCAGAACCCTAATGCTGAAGGACCTACCTATGCTGCACCAGCTGCAACTAGCCCAGTTGCGACTGAAGCAGTAGAAGCAAATTCAGCAACAACTGTCGTTTCAGCTGACAAATCTCAACTAGAAGCTGTTTTGACACAAGCTAAAGCTAAAAACTTGGATGGTCAAGAAGCTTCAGTTAAAGCTGAAGTAGCAGCTGCAATTGCAGAAGCAGAAGCATTAGTTGCGAACGGTTCAGCAAGCCAAGATCAAATCAACCAAAGTGTTGAACGTTTGACTCATGCTGTGGCAAGTGTGAAGGAAGTTACTGAAGCAGCTGAGACAACAGTTGAAACAACATCTGAAGCAACTACAGAATCTTCAGCAACTCCTAAAGTCAGAAGCAAACGTGCTGTTGCTGAAGGTACAACACGTTCAATTGATGAAACTAACCTTGCTCGTGCTATCGTAACCAAAGAAAACTTTAAAAGTTTCTTCCAAGAAGGTGGAACTGCATCCTATGATAAGTCGACAGGTACAATCAAGCTGACAGATGACGTATCCGGTCAAGTTGGTAGTGCTTACCTTCGCTTTAAAATTGACTCTGGGGAAGCTTTCACCTTCACTGGTAAAGTTGATATCGGTGATAAGTATGAAGGACATGTAGAACCTGGCTTGAAGGAAGGCTATAAAGTTTCTGTAACATCGACAGGCGCAACAGACCCAAGCGTTAACCCAGTTAAAGCTGGCGATAAAGTAGTTACAGGTAAAGCAGAACCAGGCTCAAGCGTAGAAATTACTCTTCCATATGGAACTAAACTCTCAGGTCAAGCAGACAAATATGGCAACTTCAGCATTCCAGTACGTGATCGTCCAGGTGGTGATGGAGTTGGTTTCGTCTTCCATACAGGTAAGGTAGATACTATTGGACAATCTGGTGCTTCAATCGGTATGGGAACTATCAAAAATGCCTTTGGTTTCAAACTAGACTCATGGCACAACACCTCTAATCCAAATGCTAACCAAAATGCATCAGCCGATCCAAAAATATGGTGGTAGAGCATGGGAAAGTAATGCCTTCGGTTCATTCTACTCATCAAATAATGCTGGTAAGGTAACGACAAGTAGCTCAGCAGCAAAAGCTCTAAATCCAGCTCCTAGTGGCCAATGGGTAGACTTTAAAATTGAATACGATAAAGAAAAACTTTACAGTAACTTATGGCTCACAAACTTGGACAACAAACTTAAAAAAACGCTAACACTAGCATCATGACATTTGATGCTAAGCGTGCCCTTGACTACTGGTAATCCAACCTTTGCCCTTTCGTTCTTAGGAAGTACAGGTTCTGGTACTAACTTGCAACGCGTTCAGATTGAAAAAAATTTGAGTTTACAGCGCCACAAATCGTCCACATGAAATTTGTTGATGCAAAAGGTAATGAAATCGAAGCAAGTAGTGCGATTCCAGGTGATGAAAATGAGGTTATTAATCTTAGCACCCAAGACAGCAAAATTGCAGCAGTCGAAGCTAAAGGTTATAAATTAAAGAGAATCGATGCAAGCAAAGCACCTTCATATAACGAAGGAAACAATACCGTTACCCTAACTCCGGGCGGGCAGTTGTTGACGTATATATTTGAAGAAAAAGATACAACACCACCAGCTACACCAACTGTAAATCCAGTTAAAGCAGGTGCTACAGCAGTAACAGGTACAGCCGAAGCAGGTTCAACTGTAGAAGTAACTCTTCCAGGTGGGTCTAAAGTATCCGCGAAAGCCGACCAAGATGGAAACTACAGTGTTCCAGTAAGTGCCTTGAAGGAAGGCGACACCGTATCTGTGACTGCGACAGATGACGCTGGTAACAAGTCAACACCGACATCAGTAACGGTACCAGATACAACGCCCCAGCAGCTCCAACTGTAAACCCAGTTAAGGCAGGGTGACACAGCAATTACAGGTACAGCAGAAGCAGGTTCAACAGTAGAAGTACCCCTTCCAGATGGACAAAAAAAGCCTCTGCAAAAAGCTGGAGAAAATGGTGAGTTTTCAATTCCAGTTCCAGCTTTGAATGCTGATGATAAAATTAGTGTTACAGCAACAGATGCTGCTAAAAACAAGTCAAGTGCTACAACTGTAACTGTAAAAGAGAATGTTCGTCCGACCTTACACATTCCATATGATGATCCTGCGACACAAGCCATTTATGTTTACTCTGGTGAAGAAAATAATATTGAGCTAAAGGTAACTGATAATTCAGGTAAGATTGTAAAAGCTTATCTAGCTTTGCCACAAGATAACCGCAGTGGGCTTGGTGCAGAAGACACTACCTTCTTAAAACGGTGAGAACTAAAGGTGGTTTTGTATCTTAAGACTGAAGGTATTCATTTAGAAACTACTGCTACAGAGTCAACTCCAGCTATCGTTCGCGTAACTGGTGAAGTTCCTAAAAACACTTACACAGAAAGTAGTGGACAAATCACTCGTTACCTCTTTGCTGAAGATGCGGCGGGTAATACAGGTTATGAACATGTTGGTGATGCGACTACACCAGGACAACTTGGGCGTATCCGTTTTATGTGGAAACCACAAACATTCAAGTATACTGCAGTAGCTCCATCAACACCTATCACATCAAACACTGTTCCAGACGCGAGTGCTATTGAAAAAGCTGTTAAAGATGCAAACCCAACTTTCAGCGACAAGATCGAAAGTGTTTCTGTAGATGGTACTAATGTTAAAGTGACTTATAAGGATGGCAGTACAGATGTTATTCCAGCAGACTCAGTATTCACAATTGAACCAACTGCACCTACAGTAACACCAGTTAAAAATCCATCAAGCCTAACTCAACCAGAAAAAGATGCAGTTAAGAAAGCTGTAGAAACAGCGAACCCAAGTGCAACTAAGGTTGAAGTAGGAACCGATGGTACTACAACACTAACCTATTCAAATGGATCAACAGCAACGTTGAAACCAGGGCAAACTATTAAAAGCTGCAGATGCAAACGGTGCTAAAGCTCCAGCAACTAAGACACCGGTTAAAGATACAGCAAACTTGACTGAAGACGAAAAAAAAGCAGCAGTTAAGAAAGCAGTGGAAACAGCGAACCCAAGTGCAACTAAGGTTGAAGTAGGTCAAGACGGAACAACAACTGTAACCTTCCCAGATGGTTCAGAAGCAACGTTGAAACCAGCACAAACAGTAGTGAAAGCTGAAGATGCAGCAGGTATCAAAGAACCAGCAACTAAGACACCGGTTAAAGATACAGCAAACTTGACTGAAGACGAAAAAAAGCAGCAGTTAAGAAAGCAGTGGAAACAGCGAACCCAAGTGCAACTAAGGTTGAAGTAGGTCAAGACGGAACAACAACTGTAACCTTCCCAGATGGTTCAGAAGCAACGTTGAAACCAGCACAAACAGTAGTGAAAGCTGAAGATGCAGCAGGTATCAAAGAACCAGCAACTAAGACACCGGTTAAAAGATACAGCAAACTTGACTGAAGACGAAAAAGCAGCAGTTAAGAAAGCAGTGGAAACAGCGAACCCAAGTGCAACTAAGGTTGAAGTAGGTCAAGACGGAACAACAACTGTAACCTTCCCAGATGGTTCAGAAGCAACGTTGAAACCAGCACAAACAGTAGTGAAAGCTGAAGATGCAGCAGGTATCAAAGAACCAGCAACTAAGACACCGGTTAAAGATACAGCAAACTTGACTGAAGACGAAAAAAAGCAGCAGTTAAGAAAGCAGTGGAAACAGCGAACCCAAAGTGCAACTAAGGTTGAAGTAGGTCAAGACGGAACAACAACTGTAACCTTCCCAGATGGTTCAGAAGCAACGTTGAAACCAGCACAAACAGTAGTGAAAGCTGAAGATGCAGCAGGTATCAAAAGAACCAGCAACTAAGACACCGGTTAAAAGATACAGCAAACTTGACTGAAGACGAAAAAGCAGCAGTTAAGAAAGCAGTGGAAACAGCGAACCCAAGTGCAACTAAGGTTGAAGTAGGTCAAGACGGAACAACAACTGTAACCTTCCCAGATGGTTCAGAAGCAACGTTGAAACCAGCACAAACAGTAGTGAAAGCTGAAGATGCAGCAGGTATCAAAGAACCAGCAACTAAGACACCGGTTAAAGATACAGCAAAACTTGACTGAAGACGAAAAAGCAGCAGTTAAAGAAAGCAGTGGAAACAGCGAACCCAAGTGCAACTAAGGTTGAAGTAGGTCAAGACGGAACAACAACTGTAACCTTCCCAGATGGTTCAGAAGCAACGTTGAAACCAGCACAAACAGTAGTGAAAGCTGAAGATGCAGCAGGTATCAAAGAACCAGCAACTAAGACACCGGTTAAAGATACAGCAAACTTGACTGAAGACGAAAAAAAGCAGCAGTTAAGAAAGCAGTGGAAACAGCGAACCCAAAGTGCAACTAAGGTTGAAGTAGGTCAAGACGGAACAACAACTGTAACCTTCCCAGATGGTTCCAGAAGCAACGTTGAAACCAGCACAAACAGTAGTGAAAGCTGAAGATGCAGCAGGTATCAAAGAACCAGCAACTAAGACACCAGTTAAAGATACAGCAAACTTGACTGAAGACGAAAAAAGCAGCAGTTAAGAAAGCAGTGGAAACAGCGAACCCAAGTGCAACTAAGGTTGAAGTAGGTCAAGACGGAACAACAACTGTAACCTTTCCCAGATGGTTCAGAAGCAACGTTGAAACCAGCACAAACAGTAGTGAAAGCTGAAGATGCAGCAGGTATCAAAGAACCAGCAACTAAGACACCGGTTAAAAGATACAGCAAACTTGACTGAAGACGAAAAAGCAGCAGTTAAGAAAGCAGTGGAAACAGCGAAACCCAAGTGCAACTAAGGTTGAAGTAGGTCAAGACGGAACAACAACTGTAACCTTCCCAGATGGTTCAGAAGCAACGTTGAAACCAGCACAAACAGTAGTGAAAGCTGAAGATGCAGCGGTATCAAAAGAACCAGCAACTAAGACACCGGTTAAAGATACAGCAAACTTGACTGAAGACGAAAAAAAGCAGCAGTTAAGAAAGCAGTGGAAACAGCGAACCCAAGTGCAACTAAGGTTGAAGTAGGTCAAGACGGAACAACAACTGTAACCTTCCCAGATGGTTCAGAAGCAACGTTGAAACCAGCACAAACAGTAGTGAAAAGCTGAAGATGCAGCAGGTATCAAAGAACCAGCAACTAAGACACCGGTTAAAGATACAGCAAACTTGACTGAAGACGAAAAAAAGCAGCAGTTAAGAAAGCAGTGGAAACAGCGAACCCAAGTGCAACTAAGGTTGAAGTAGGTCAAGACGGAACAACAACTGTAACCTTCCCAGATGGTTCAGAAGCAACGTTGAAACCAGCACAAACAGTAGTGAAAGCTGAAGATGCAGCAGGTATCAAAAGAACCAGCAACTAAGACACCGGTTAAAGATACAGCAAACTTGACTGAAGACGAAAAAAAGCAGCAGTTAAGAAAGCAGTGGAAACAGCGAACCCAAGTGCAACTAAGGTTGAAGTAGGTCAAGACGGAACAACAACTGTAACCTTCCCAGATGGTTCCAGAAGCAACGTTGAAACCAGCACAAACAGTAGTGAAAGCTGAAGATGCAGCAGGTATCAAAAGAACCAGCAACTAAGACACCGGTTAAAGATACAGCAAACTTGACTGAAGACGAAAAAAAGCAGCAGTTAAGAAAGCAGTGGAAACAGCGAACCCAAGTGCAACTAAGGTTGAAGTGAGGTCAAGACGGAACAACAACTGTAACCTTCCCAGATGGTTCAGAAGCAACGTTGAAACCAGCACAAACAGTAGTGAAAGCTGAAGATGCAGCAGGTATCAAAGAACCAGCAACTAAGACACCGGTTAAAGATACAGCAAACTTGACTGAAGACGAAAAAGCAGCAGTTAAGAAAGCAGTGGAAACAGCGAACCCAAGTGCAACTAAGGTTGAAGTAGGTCAAGACGGAACAACAACTGTAACCTTCCCAGATGGTTCAGAAGCAACGTTGAAACCAGCACAAACAGTAGTGAAAGCTGAAGATGCAGCAGGTATCAAAAGAACCAGCAACTAAGACACCGGTTAAAGATACAGCAAACTTGACTGAAGACGAAAAAGCAGCAGTTAAGAAAGCAGTGGAAACAGCGAACCCAAGTGCAACTAAGGTTGAAGTAGGTCAAGACGGAACAACAACTGTAACCTTCCCAGATGGTTCAGAAGCAACGTTGAAACCAGCACAAACAGTAGTGAAAAGCTGAAGATGCAGCAGGTATCAAAGAACCAGCAACTAAGACACCGGTTAAAAGATACAGCAAACTTGACTGAAGACGAAAAAAAGCAGCAGTTAAGAAAGCAGTGGAAACAGCGAACCCAAGTGCAACTAAGGTTGAAGTAGGTCAAGACGGAACAACAACTGTAACCTTCCCAGATGGTTCAGAAGCAACGTTGAAACCAGCACAAACAGTAGTGAAAGCTGAAGATGCAGCAGGTATCAAAGAACCAGCAACTAAGACACCGGTTAAAGATACAGCAAACTTGACTGAAGACGAAAAAAAGCAGCAGTTAAGAAAGCAGTGGAAACAGCGAACCCAAGTGCAACTAAGGTTGAAGTAGGTCAAGACGGAACAACAACTGTAACCTTCCCAGATGGTTCAGAAGCAACGTTGAAACCAGCACAAACAGTAGTGAAAAGCTGAAGATGCAGCAGGTATCAAAGAACCAACAACTAAGACACCAGTTAAAAGATACAGCAAACTTGACTGAAGACGAAAAAGCAGCAGTTAAGAAAGCAGTGGAAACAGCGAACCCAAAGTGCAACTAAAGGTTGAAGTAGGTCAAGACGGAACAACAACTGTAACCTTCCCAGATGGTTCAGAAGCAACGTTGAAACCAGCACAAACAGTAGTGAAAGCTGAAGATGCAGCAGGTATCAAAAGAACCAGCAACTAAGACACCGGTTAAAGATACAGCAAACTTGACTGAAGACGAAAAAGCAGCAGTTAAGAAAGCAGTGGAAACAGCGAACCCAAGTGCAACTAAGGTTGAAGTAGGTCAAGACGGAACAACAACTGTAACCTTCCCAGATGGTTCCAGAAGCAACGTTGAAACCAGCACAAACAGTAGTGAAAGCTGAAGATGCAGCAGGTATCAAAGAACCAGCAACTAAGACACCGGTTAAAGATACAGCAAACTTGACTGAAGACGAAAAAAAGCAGCAGTTAAGAAAGCAGTGGAAACAGCGAACCCAAGTGCAACTAAGGTTGAAGTAGGTCAAGACGGAACAACAACTGTAACCTTCCCAGATGGTTCAGAAGCAACGTTGAAACCAGCACAAACAGTAGTGAAAGCTGAAGATGCAGCAGGTATCAAAGAACCAGCAACTAAGACACCGGTTAAAGATACAGCAAACTTGACTGAAGACGAAAAAGCAGCAGTTAAGAAAGCAGTGGAAACAGCGAACCCAAGTGCAACTAAGGTTGAAGTAGGTCAAGACGGAACAACAACTGTAACCTTCCCAGATGGTTCAGAAGCAACGTTGAAACCAGCACAAACAGTAGTGAAAAGCTGAAGATGCAGCAGGTATCAAAGAACCAGCAACTAAGACACCGGTTAAAGATACAGCAAACTTGACTGAAGACGAAAAAAAGCAGCAGTTAAGAAAGCAGTGGAAACAGCGAACCCAAGTGCAACTAAGGTTGAAGTAGGTCAAGACGGAACAACAACTGTAACCTTCCCAGATGGTTCAGAAGCAACGTTGAAACCAGCACAAACAGTAGTGAAAGCTGAAGATGCAGCAGGTATCAAAGAACCAGCAACTAAGACACCGGTTAAAGATACAGCAAACTTGACTGAAGACGAAAAAGCAGCAGTTAAGAAAGCAGTAGAAGAAGCGAACCCAACTGCAACTAAGGTTGAAGTAGGTCAAGACGGAACAACAACTGTAACCTTCCCAGATGGAACAACAGCAACTCTTACAGGCGATAAGACTGTTAAGGAAGCAGATTCTAAAGGTGTTCAAGAACCAGCAGCTAAGACACCAGTTCAAAAACACATCAGCCTTAACTCAACCAGAAAAAAAGATGCCGTTAAGAAAGCAGTAGCAGACGCGAACCCAACAGCAACTAAGGTTGAAGTAGGAAACGATGGTTCAGCAACCGTAACGTTCCCAGATGGAACAACAGCAACTCTTACAGGCGATAAGACTGTTAAGGAAGCAGATTCTAAAGGTGTTCAAGAACCAGCAGCTAAGACACCAGTTCAAAACACATCAGCCTTAACTCAACCAGAAAAAGATGCCGTTAAGAAAGCAGTAGCAGACGCGAACCCAACAGCAACTAAGGTTGAAGTAGGAAACGATGGTTCAGCAACCGTAACGTTCCCAGATGGAACAACAGCAACTCTTACAGGCGATAAGACTGTTAAGGAAGCAGATTCTAAAGGTGTTCAAGAACCAGCAGCTAAGACACCAGTTCAAAAACACATCAGCCTTAACTCAACCAGAAAAAAAGATGCCGTTAAGAAAGCAGTAGCAGACGCTAACCCAACAGCAACTAAGGTTGAAGTAGGAAACGATGGTTCAGCAACCGTAACGTTCCCAGATGGAACAACAGCAACTCTTACAGGCGATAAGACTGTTAAGGAAGCAGATTCTAAAGGTGTTCAAGAACCAGCAGCTAAGACACCAGTTCAAAACACATCAGCCTTAACTCAACCAGAAAAAGATGCCGTTAAGAAAGCAGTAGCAGACGCGAACCCAACAGCAACTAAGGTTGAAGTAGGAAACGATGGTTCAGCAACCGTAACGTTCCCAGATGGAACAACAGCAACTCTTACAGGCGATAAGACTGTTAAGGAAGCAGATTCTAAAGGTGTTCAAGAACCAGCAGCTAAGACACCAGTTCAAAACACATCAGCCTTAACTCAACCAGAAAAAGATGCCGTTAAGAAAGCAGTAGCAGACGCGAACCCAACAGCAACTAAGGTTGAAGTAGGAAACGATGGTTCAGCAACCGTAACGTTCCCAGATGGATCAACAGCAACTCTTACAGGCGATAAGACTGTTAAGGAAGCAGATTCTAAAGGTGTTCAAGAACCAGCAGCTAAGACACCAGTTCAAAACACATCAGCCTTAACTCAACCAGAAAAAGATGCCGTTAAGAAAGCAGTAGAAGACGCTAACCCAACAGCAACTAAGGTTGAAGTAGGAAACGATGGTTCAGCAACCGTAACGTTCCCAGATGGCTCAACAGCAACTCTTACAGGCGATAAGACTGTTAAGGAAGCAGATTCTAAAGGTGTTCAAGAACCAGCAGCTAAGACACCAGTTCAAAACACATCAGCCTTAACTCAACCAGAAAAAGATGCCGTTAAGAAAGCAGTAGAAGACGCTAACCCAACAGCAACTAAGGTTGAAGTAGGAAACGATGGTTCAGCAACCGTAACGTTCCCAGATGGCTCAACAGCAACACTTACAGGTGATCAAACTGTTAAGACTGCAGATGCAAACGGAGTTCAAGCTCCATCAACTAAGACACCAGTTAAAGATACAGCAAACTTGACTGATGCAGAAAAAGCTAAAGTTAAAGAAGCCGTAGAAGCAGCGAACCCAGGCTCTAAAGCAGAAGTAGGCCAAGATGGAACAACTACAGTAACGTTCCCAGATGGTTCAACAGCAACACTTACAGGTGATCAAACTGTTAAGACTGCAGATGCAAACGGAGTTCAAGATCCATCAACTAAGACACCAGTTCAAGATACAGCAAACTTGACTGATGCAGAAAAAGCAAAAGTTAAAGAAGCCGTAGAAGCAGCGAACCCAGGCTCTAAAGCAGAAGTAGGCCAAGATGGAACAACTAAAGTAACGTTCCCAGATGGATCAACAGCAACTCTTACAGGCGATAAGACTGTTAAGGAAGCAGATTCTAAAGGTGTTCAAGAACCAGCAGCTAAGACACCAGTTCAAAACACATCAGCCTTAACTCAACCAGAAAAAGATGCCGTTAAGAAAGCAGTAGAAGACGCTAACCCAACAGCAACTAAGGTTGAAGTAGGAAACGATGGTTCAGCAACCGTAACGTTCCCAGATGGCTCAACAGCAACTCTTACAGGCGATAAGACTGTTAAGGAAGCAGATTCTAAAGGTGTTCAAGAACCAGCAGCTAAGACACCAGTTCAAAACACATCAGCCTTAACTCAACCAGAAAAAGATGCCGTTAAGAAAGCAGTAGAAGACGCTAACCCAACAGCAACTAAGGTTGAAGTAGGAAACGATGGTTCAGCAACCGTAACGTTCCCAGATGGCTCAACAGCAACACTTACAGGTGATCAAACTGTTAAGACTGCAGATGCAAACGGAGTTCAAGCTCCATCAACTAAGACACCAGTTAAAAGATACAGCAAACTTGACTGATGCAGAAAAAAAGCTAAAGTTAAAGAAGCCGTAGAAGCAGCGAACCCAGGCTCTAAAGCAGAAGTAGGTCAAGACGGAACAACTACAGTAACGTTCCCAGATGGTTCAACAGCAACACTTACAGGTGATCAAACTGTTAAGACTGCAGATGCAAACGGAGTTCAAGATCCATCAACTAAGACACCAGTTCAAGATACAGCAAACTTGACTGATGCAGAAAAAGCAAAAAGTTAAAGAAGCCGTAGAAGCAGCGAACCCAGGCTCTAAAAGCAGAAGTAGGCCAAGATGGAACAACTAAAGTAACGTTCCCAGATGGATCAACAGCAACACTTACAGGTGCTCAAACAGTTAAAGAAGCAGATTCTAAAGGTGTTCAAGCTCCATCAACTAAGACACCAGTTCAAGATACAGCAAACTTGACTGATGCAGAAAAAGCAAAAGTTAAAGAAGCCGTAGAAGCAGCGAACCCAGGATCTAAAGCAGAAGTAGGTCAAGACGGAACAACCACTGTAACGTTTCCAGATGGTTCAACAGCAACACTTACAGGTGCTCAAACAGTTAAAGAAGCAGATTCTAAAGGTGTTCAAGCTCCATCAACTAAGACACCAGTTCAAGATACAGCAAACTTGACTGATGCAGAAAAAGCAAAAGTTAAAGAAGCCGTAGAAGCAGCGAACCCAGGATCTAAAGCAGAAGTAGGTCAAGACGGAACAACCACTGTAACGTTCCCAGATGGCTCAACAGCAACACTTACAGGTGATAAGACAGTTACTCAAGCTGATATCACAGCTCCAACAGCACCAGTTGTAAACCTAGTTAAAGCAGGTGATACTGCAGTAACAGGTACAGCAGAAGCAGGATCAACAGTAGAAGTAACTCTTCCAGATGGAACTAAAGTATCAGCGAAAGCAGATAAAGACGGTAAGTTCAGTATTCCAGTAAATGGTTTGAATGCTGGGGATACAGTTTCTGTAACAGCAACAGACGAAGCAGGAAATACATCAGCTACAACTACAGTAACAGTAAGTAATGTTAATGTGGGTGGTAAAGAGGCTGATAATGCTAAAGTACCAGCTCTTACTCCAGTAGTAGCTCCTAACAACTTGACTGATGCAGAAAAAGCTAAAGTAGCTGAAGAAGTTAAGAAAGCTAACCCAACTGCGACAGATGTTAAGGTGAACAATGACGGATCAGTAGTTGTAACCTTTGCGGACGGATCAGTGGCAACAATTGCAGCTAATAAAGTTGTTAAGGAAGCAACTAAAGAGTCATCTGCTCAAGCACCAGCTAAGAAAGCAGGAGCGAAAGAATTGCCAAACACTGGTACTAAACAATCTAACGCTTCACTTGGACTAGCACTTCTTGCAGCAGTGACAGGAGGACTCCTTATCTCTAAAAAACGTAAGGAAGAAGAGTAAACCATTACTCGGATAAAGCAAATCTTAGAATCTTGATTCTATGAGATTGCTAGAAAAGAAGCTGGGTAAAAACTCACTTCTAAATATAAAAACAACGAGCATTTCCATAGTTGGAGATGCTCGTTTTTCTTATGTCATTGTTTATAATCAAAGTCTTTTTATACCATTTGCCAAATCTATAGTAGATTGAATCTAGAACAGTACATTACAACTGCTAAAAAAATATTTCTAGAAATTAGTTTGACTTTTCCTAATCTCTCTGTTCATATCTTATTTCAATCCACTATATCAAGGCTTGAAGAAAAAAACATGAGACAAGATAGTAGCTATTCTGAGGTTACTGTCTTATTTTTTTAACACTTATTGATCTATAAAAGAGCATGAAAAAAACTCACACCTTATTTGGTATTTTTTTGAAATAAGGTATTATAGCAGAGTGAATCTAGAATAGTACATTACGATTGCTATAAATATTTCTAGAAATTAGTTTGACTTTCCTAATCGAATTGTTCATACTTTATTTCAATTTACTATATGACTTAAGGAAAATAAAGTGCCACTGATGATATTGTGGTCTACTTGGAAAAAGCTTTGAATTTAACCTAAAATATGGTAGAATAACAATTATTAAAAATTTGAAGGAGACATTTATGAAGACAAAAAAACACTAGCACAAAGTTGATGGATTATTGGGTACTATTGCAGGCGCGCTCTTTAGCAATTTTTTACCAGTCGTTATAGTAATGTTGCAGCTATTTTCTGAAGATGAAGATTTTGCAGGAGCTAATTTTAGGGCGATTATTTTCATTGTTTTTTACTTTAGTGAAAAATTGCAACTCTCATTCTTGGAATTCTCTCACTTGTCTACTATAAGGATGATAAGCGTATTTCACTAGCACCATCTGATTCTGTTAATCGTTGGTTCTGTAGTTGCATTTGATTCCATTTTCTTTAGGCTGGATTGGTGGAATCGTCCTTGTCATCGGTGGGAGCTCTATTCCTAGCAAGCTTTGAAACAATTTACAAGTTCAAGAATAAAGTTGTTTATTGAGAGAAGGAGTCCATCAGCTCTTCTCTTTTTAGTTGATTTTTGACTAGCTTTTTTTGTGAAAAATTGTGTAAAATAGAATAGATAAACGAGGGAAACCTCGGAAAATAAAAGGAGTATCCATCAAATGGTAAAATTGGTTTTTGCTCGCCACGGTGAGTCTGAATGGAACAAAGCTAACCTTTTCACTGGTTGGGCTGATGTTGATTTGTCTGAAAAAGGAACACAACAAGCGATTGACGCTGGTAAATTGATCAAAGAAGCTGGTATCGAATTTGACCAAGCTTACACTTCAGTATTGAAACGTGCAATCAAAACAACTAACTTGGCTCTTGAAGCATCTGACCAACTTTGGGTTCCAGTTGAAAAATCATGGCGCTTGAACGAACGTCACTACGGTGGTTTGACTGGTAAAAACAAAGCTGAAGCAGCTGAACAATTTGGTGATGAGCAAGTTCACATCTGGCGTCGTTCATACGATGTATTGCCTCCAGCAATGGATCGCGATGATGAGCACTCAGCGCACACAGACCGTCGTTACGCTTCACTTGACGACTCAGTTATCCCAGATGCTGAAAACTTGAAAGTGACTTTGGAACGTGCCCTTCCATTCTGGGAAGACAAAATCGCTCCAGCACTTAAAGATGGTAAAAACGTATTCGTAGGAGCTCACGGTAACTCAATCCGTGCCCTTGTAAAACACATCAAACAATTGTCAGACGACGAAATCATGGACGTGGAAATCCCTAACTTCCCACCATTGGTATTCGAATTCGACGAAAAATTGAACGTAGTTTCTGAATACTACCTTGGAAAATAAAAAATTGTAAGTTTAGGATTGATTTATATCGATCTCAAAAAGTTACACAAATAATTCAAGCAAAGGATTTAGTTCTGTCTTGCACAGAGCTGAGTCCTTTTAGTTTGATTTTATACTCTTCGAAAATCGAATTCAAAACCACGTCAGCGTCGCCTTACCGTACTCAAGTACAGCTTGCGGCTAGCGTCCTAGTTTGCTCTTTGATTTTCATTGAGTATTAATTCTTTTTTTAAGTATAGTGGATTGAACCTAGAATAGTAGGCTACGGATTCTAAAAACATTTATAGAAATTTATTTGACTTTCCTAATTTCTTTGTTCATATCTTATTTTTAATCCACTATAATAATCAATATTGTTTACAATTTCATGTCACATTTGGTTCAGAGCCTTAAACATTTTTCTCATAGCCTTAGAACGAGATCCCATTTCCAAATACTAAAGAAGGGCATCATCGTTTCCTTTTTCATTTATGACAATCCTTGTTATTAAAAAAATTGATGATAAAAAAATCATGGTGCTATTACCGTCCTTGGTAGCTATGAGAGATAGTATACTCGGATTGGTCAATTTTTGAAAGCCTCTGCTAACATGCCGTTCACTTGTTTTTGATTTGCTGAAGTAGAAAGGGTATAAGTGCTCGTTCATTATTAAAGCCATATAATGCTGACCAGCAGCCAAGAAAAAAATCTAACATTTAGGGTGTAGGTCATTCCTGTTTTTTTACCAGCAAACTCTCCTCCCTTATCTGTGAGATTCATTTTTGAAAATTAGTAAAAAAATGGTATAATGAATGGAAAAGATTCGGCTGAAAGTGAATTGGACTTTCAGAAAAAGAGAGCTTTTAAAGCTCTACAAACAAGTTGAAGTGACTATTCGGAGGAAAAATGAATACTATTAAATTAACAACACTTGGGGGTGTACGTGAAAATGGTAAGAACATGTACATCGCAGAAATTAACGACTCGATTTTTGTATTAGATGCAGGTTTGAAATACCCTGAAAATGAACAGTTGGGTGTCGATGTCGTTATTCCCAACATGGACTATCTATTTGAAAATAGCGACCGTATTGCTGGGATTTTCTTGACGCACGGGCATGCGGATGCGATTGGCGCCCTTCCTTATCTCTTGGCAGAAGCTAAGGTTCCTGTATTTGGCTCAGAGTTGACCATCGAACTGGCCAAACTCTTTGTTAAGGGAAATGACAGCGTCAAGAAATTTGATGATTTCCATGTCATTGATGAAAATACAGAGATTGATTTTGGTGGAACGATAGTGTCCTTTTTCCGTACAACCCACTCTATTCCAGAAAGTTTGGGTGTGGTTTTGAAAACATCTGAAGGCAACATCGTCTATACAGGAGATTTCAAGTTTGACCAAACAGCTAGTGAATCATATGCCACTGACTTTGGACGTTTAGCCGAAATTGGTCGTGAAGGAGTCCTGGCTCTTCTAAGTGATTCTGCGAATGCAGATAGCAATATCCAAGTAGCCAGTGAAAATGAAGTTGGTGTAGAAATCACGCAAACCATCTCTGACTGGGATGGACGCATCATTGTTGCTGCAGTTGCAAGTAACCTTTCTCGTATCCAGCAGGTTTTTGATGCAGCCGCGGAGACAGGACGCCGTGTTGTTTTGACAGGATTTGATATTGAAAATATCGTCCGTACAGCTATTCGTCTGAAAAAATTGTCTCTAGCAAGTGAAAATCTTTTGATTAAGCCAAAAGATATGTCTCGTTTTGAAGATCATGAATTAATCATCCTTGAAACAGGTCGTATGGGTGAACCAATTAACGGCCTACGCAAGATGTCTATCGGTCGTCACCGTTATGTTGAAATCAAAGAAGGTGACCTAGTTTATATTGTTACAACACCATCAATCGCCAAGGAAGCGGTTATGGCACGTGTAGAAAATATGGTCTACCAAGCAGGTGGAGTTGTCAAGCCAATTACTCATAGCTTGCGTGTGTCAGGACATGGGAATGCGCGTGATTTGCAATTGATGATCAATCTCTTGCAACCTCAGTATCTCTTTCCAATCCAAGGAGAATACCGTGAGTTGGATGCCCATGCTAAGGCTGCTATGGCAGTTGGTATGCTACCAGAACGTATTTTTATCCCTAAAAAAGGGACTACTATGTCTTACGAGCATGGGGACTTTGTTCCATCTGGTGCAGTTACAGCAGGCGATGTTTTGATTGACGGGAATGCTATTGGAGATGTTGGGAATGTCGTTCTTCGTGACCGTAAGGTCTTGTCAGAAGATGGGATTTTCATCGTGGCTATCACTGTTAACCGTCGTGAGAAAAAAATCATTGCTAAAGCTCGAGTGCACACGCGTGGATTTGTCTATCTCAAGAAGAGCCGTGATATCTTGCGCGAAAGTACAGAGTTAGTCAATCAAACAGTAGAAGACTATCTACAAGGTGAAGAGTTTGATTGGGCAGAGCTCAAAGGTAAGGTACGTGATCATTTGGCCAAGTTCCTCTTTGACCAAACCAAGCGTCGTCCAGCTATCTTACCAGTAGTCATGGAAGCAAAATAGGATCAAATAGCAAGAGAAAGTCGAGTTTCGGCTTTTTCTTATCTTAAATGAATAAGGAGCAAGTTATGGCAGTAATGAAGATTGAGTATTACTCAGAAGTTTTAGATATGGAGTGGGGAGTGAATGTTCTCTACCCGGATGCGTCTCGGGTTGAGGAGCCAGATTCTACAGATATTCCTGTTCTTTATCTCCTTCATGGGATGTCAGGGAATCACAACAGTTGGCTCAAACGGACCAATGTAGAGCGCTTGGTGCGAGGGACCAATCTGATTGTTGTCATGCCTAATACAAGTAACGGTTGGTATACAGATACTCAGTATGGCTATAACTACTATACAGCTCTAGCAGAAGAACTGCCTAAAGTGCTCAAACGTTTCTTCCCTAATATGTCTAGCAAGCGTGAAAAAACTTTTATTGCTGGCCTTTCAATGGGAGGCTACGGTTCCTTCAAAGTTGGCTTTGTCAACCAATCGTTTCTCACACGCAGCTAGTTTTTTTCTGGTGCTCTTAGCTTCGAGGAGTTTTTCTCCTGAAAACCAAGATTTAGGGACGCGTGCCTACTGGCGAGGTGTTTTTGGTAAGCTTGGTAACTGGGAAACTAGCCCTTACTCACTTGAAACTCTTGCTAACAAGTCAGACAAAAAAACCAAACTCTGGGCTTGGTGTGGTGAACAAGATTTCTTGTATGCTGCCAATAATCTAGCAGTGAAGAATCTCAAGAAACTTGGTTTTGATGTGACCTATAGCCACAGTGCAGGGACCCATGAGTGGTATTATTGGGAAAAACAATTGGAACGGTTTTTGGCTACCTTGCCAATTGATTTTGTTTTGGAAGAACGCTTGTCTTAGTTTTAGTTTTCTTTCAGCTTACTCAAGTAAAATAAGGAATCTATCTTTAGAATGGGAATCCATGGCTTAAAGATGGGTTCTTATTTTTTTAGAAAGGCGGGAAATCATGTTCTGGATTATTCGTGTTCTATGTCGATTGTTACTAGGGATTTGGCGCATGTTCTGGCGCCTTGTGTGGACTCTTGTAGTCTTAATTCTCATTGCTTTAGGGATTCTCTGGTATATGACAGGGGATTTATCTGGTATCTTCAATCAAGCGGGGCAACTTGTTCAAGTTGGTCAAGCAGGCTGGCATCAATGGCAAGAAACTGGTAAGTTGCAAGGTTTGTCTCAGACCGACCATCATCAAGATTCAGGAGTAAAATGGCCCCAAGCGCAGGCGACTATTTATATTGATCCTCAAATGGATGCGACTTTCCAAAGGGCCTACCTTGAAGCTATTGCTAACTGGAATCAGACTGGTGCTTTTAATTTTGTAGTTGTGACAGAACCTGACCAAGCAACTATTTTTGCGACTGAAATGAATGATGGTTCCACATCTGTTGCTGGTGAGGCGGAGAGTCAGACAAATCTCCTAACCAAACAATTTACTTCAGTAACAGTTCGTTTGAATCATTATTATCTATATAATCCAAACTATGGCTATACCTATGATCGTATCTTGCATACAGCAGAGCACGAACTAGGGCATGCTATTGGTTTGAATCATACCGATGAAGTTTCAGTCATGCAACCGGCTGGTTCCTTTTACGGTATTCAGGCACAAGATGTTCAAGCAGTTCAAGAACTTTATGAGTCTGGAGAATAAGTGATTTTCAAACGAAAAATAGAGCTCTCTGATGTAAGCAATGAGGGGAGCTTTTTGCTATAATGGAACTATGAATAACTTGATTAAATCAAAACTGGAGCTCTTGCCGACCAGCCCTGGTTGTTACATTCACAAGGATAAAAAAACGGCACGATTATCTATGTAGGAAAGGCTAAAAAAATCTACGTAATCGCGTGAGGTCATACTTCCGCGGAAGTCATGATACCAAGACAGAAGCCTTGGTGTCTGAGATTGTAGATTTTGAGTTTATTGTCACGGAGTCCAATATTGAGGCACTTCTTTTAGAAATTAACCTGATCAAGGAAAACAAGCCCAAGTACAATATTATGCTCAAGGATGACAAGTCTTATCCTTTTATTAAAATTACAAATGAGCGCTATCCTCGACTAATTATTACTCGTCAGGTCAAGAAAGACGGAGGTCTCTATTTTGGTCCCTATCCGGATGTGGGTGCAGCTAATGAAATCAAGAGACTTCTGGATCGGATTTTTTTCCATTTCGCAAGTGTACCAATCCACCATCAAAGGTTTGTTTTTATTACCATATAGGACAGTGCATGGCTCACACCATCTGTAAGAAAGATGAGGCTTATTTCAAGTCCATGGCTCAGGAGGTTTCTGATTTTTCTCAAGGGACAAGACGATAAAATCATTGATGAACTCAAGAGTAAGATGGCTGTGGCTGCTCAGAGTATGGAGTTTGAACGTGCAGCAGAATATCGAGATCTAATCCAGGCTATTGGGACTCTTCGGACCAAACAAAGAGTCATGGCTAAAGACCTCCAAAACCGGGATGTCTTTGGCTACTACGTGGACAAGGGCTGGATGTGTGTTGCAAGTCTTCTTTGTCCGTCAGGGCAAGTTGATTGAACGCGATGTCAATCTCTTTCCTTACTACAATGATCCAGATGAGGATTTCTTGACCTATGTGGGACATTTTATCAGGAAAAATCTCACCTGATTCCCAATGAAGTATTGATTCCTCAGGATATTGATGAAGAAGCAGTCAAGGCCTTGGTGGATACCAAGGTACTCAAACCCCAACGTGGCGAGAAAAAGCAACTGGTCAATCTGGCTATCAAAAATGCGCGTGTTAGTCTAGAACAGAAGTTTAATCTTCTGGAAAAATCAGTCGAAAAGACTCAAGGAGCTATTGAAAATCTTGGGCGACTTCTACAAATTCCAACCCCAGTCCGCATCGAGTCTTTTGATAACTCTAATATTATGGGGACTAGTCCAGTCTCTGCTATGGTTGTTTTTGTCAACGGAAAACCGAGCAAGAAGGATTACCGTAAGTATAAAATCAAGACTGTGGTCGGACCAGATGACTATGCCAGTATGCGAGAAGTCATTCGCAGGCGTTATGGTCGAGTTCAACGTGACGGTTTGACACCGCCTGACTTAATCGTTATTGATGGAGGACAAGGTCAGGTAAATATTGCTAAGCAGGTCATCCAAGAGGAACTGGGCTTGGATATCCCCATTGCAGGTTTGCAAAAGAATGACAAGCACCAAACCCACGAATTGCTCTTTGGAGACCCGCTTGAGGTGGTGGAGTTGTCTCGTAATTCTCAGGAATTTTTCCTCCTACAACGCATCCAAGATGAGGTGCACCGTTTTGCCATTACATTCCACCGGCAACTGCGCTCTAAAAATTCCTTCTCCTCTCAATTGGATGGGATTGAAGGCTTGGGTCCTAAACGCAAGCAGAATTTAATGAAGTATTTTAAGTCTCTAACAAAAATCAAGGAAGCTAGCGTGGACGAGATTGTTGCAGTTGGCATACCAAGAGCAGTGGCAGAGGCTGTTCATCAACACTTGAATCCCCAAGAGCGTGTAGAACTAGCTCAGGTTGCTGAGTCGTCTGCTGACTACAAGGGATAAAATAGCAAGGAAAGGTTTTTGCTTTAGCGAGTGCAAGCTAGTTAGAATTGTGGTAAAATAGATAAGATATGACTAAAGAATTTCATCATGTAACGGTTATGCTCCATGAGACCATTGATATGCTAGATGTGAAGCCTGATGGCATTTACGTTGATGCGACCTTGGGTGGAGCAGGCCATAGCGAGTATTTGTTAAGTAAACTAAGCGAGAAGGGGCATTTGTATGCCTTTGACCAAGATCAAAACGCCATTGACAACGCGCAAAAGCGTTTAGCACCTTATATTGAAAAAGGGAATGGTCACCTTTGTCAAGGACAACTTCCGTCATTTGCAACTACGTTTGCAGGAAGCAGGTGTAGAAGAGATTGATGGTATTTGTTATGACTTGGGAGTCTCTAGCCCGCAGTTGGATCAGCGTGAGCGTGGTTTTTCCTATAAAAAGGATGCGCCGCTGGATATGCGGATGAACCAAGAAGCTAGTTTGACCGCTTATGAGGTTGTCAATCATTATGACTATCATGACTTGGTACGAATCTTTTTCAAATATGGAGAAGATAAGTTTTCCAAGCAGATTGCTCGGAAGATTGAACAGGCGCGTGAGTTGAAACCTATTGAGACAACGACTGAATTGGCCGAGATTATCAAGTCTGCTAAGCCTGCCAAGGAACTCAAGAAAAAAGGTCATCCGGCCAAGCAAATTTTCCAAGCCATCCGTATTGAGGTCAATGATGAATTAGGAGCTGCAGATGAGTCCATCCAACAAGCTATGGAATTACTAGCAGTGGACGGAAGAATCTCAGTCATTACCTTTCATTCGCTGGAAGATCGCTTGACCAAGCAATTGTTCAAGGAAGCTTCGACGGTAGAGGTTCCAAAAGGCTTGCCATTCATCCCGGATGATCTCAAGCCTAAGATGGAATTAGTCTCTCGCAAACCGATTCTACCAAGCAAGGAGGAGTTGGAGGCCAATAATCGTTCCCACTCAGCCAAGCTACGAGTAGCTCGAAAAATTCACAAGTAAGGGGATAAAATGGTAGAAAAAAGAGAAACGACGAGCCAATTATTGCAAGCTCGTATCAAGAGATTTTCACGTGTTGAAAAGGCCTTTTACCTTTCAATTGCCATTACAGCCCTTGTCTTAGCCATCAGTGTGGTCTATATGCAAACCAAGCTTTTGCAAGTCCAGAGTGAACTAACGACTGTTAATGCTCAAATTGAAGAAAAAGAAAACGGAGTTGGATGATGCTAAGCAAGAAGTCAATGAATTGATCCGTTCAGAACGACTGACAGGAATTGCGAATTCGCAAGAACTGCAACTAAACAATGAAAATATCCGATCGGCGGAGTAGTATATGAAAAACCTGGAAAGAAAAAATAGTACACTTTGCCATTAAGAATCGCAAATCTCCCCTTGAAAACCGCAGACGAGTTGGGAAGAGTCTCAGTCTCTTGGCCGTCTTTCTCTTTGCTGTTTTTTTGGTTAACTTTGCGGTGATTATTGGTACGGGGAAGAAGTTTGGCGTTGACCTGGTCAAAGAAGCTAGTAAGGTTCACCAAACAACTCTGACAGTTCCTGCTAAGAGGGGAACCATTTATGATCGTAATGGAACGCCGATTGCAGAAGATGCAACCTCCTATAATGTTTATGCTGTTATTGATAAGGATTATAAGTCAGCTAATGGAGATGCTCTATATGTAGAAGAATCCCAGTACAATAAGGTAGCCGAAATTTTCCATAAGTACTTGGATATGGAGGAGCCCTACGTCAAGGATCAACTCTCTCAACCAAGTCTCAAACAGGTTTCCTTTGGTGCTAAAGGAAATGGGATTACCTACGCTAATATGATGTCCATTAAACAGGACTTAGAAGCCGCGAAGGTTGAGGGTGTTAATTTTACCACTAGTCCCAATCGAAGTTATCCAAATGGGAAATTTGCTTCATCCTTTATTGGTTTAGCACAGTTACATGAAAATGAAGATGGGACAAAAAGCCTTATTGGGACATCTGGTATGGAGAGCTCCTTAAATAGCTTACTGGCAGGTACAGATGGCATTATTACCTATGAAAAAGATCGTCTAGGCAATATTGTTCCAGGTACGGAACAAGTTACCCAACAAACGGTAAATGGAAAGATGTCTACACGACCTTATCCAGTCCATTGCAGTCCTTTATGGAAAGTCAAATGGATGCTTTTCAAGAAAAAGTTAAGGGCAAGTACATGAATGCAACCTTGGTTAGTGCCAAGACAGGGGAAATTCTTGCCACAACCCAAAGACCGACTTTTGATGCAAATACAAAAGAAGGCATAACAGATGACTTTGTTTGGCGAAATATCCTCTATCAAAGTAATTATGAGCCAGGTTCGACCATGAAGGTCATGACCTTAGCTGCTGCTATTGACAATAAAACCTTCTCTGGAGGCGAATACTTTAATAGCAGTGAATTAAAGGTTGCTGATGCGACTATCAGGGACTGGGATGTTAATGATGGCTTGTCAGCTGGAAGTATCATGACTTACTCGCAAGGTTTTGCACACTCAAGTAATGTGGGTATGACCTTGCTCCAACAAAAGATGGGGGATGCTACTTGGTTAGAATACCTCAATCGATTCAAGTTTGGAGTTCCAACTCGTTTTGGAATGCCCGATGAGTATGCGGGACAACTACCTGCAGATAACGTTGTTAATATTGCCATGAGTGCTTTTGGTCAAGGTATCTCTGTTACCCAAACCCAGATGCTTCGAGCTTTTACAGCCATTGCTAATGACGGGGTTATGCTAGAGCCTAAGTTTATCAGTGCCCTTTATGATCCTAATGATCAGACCGTGCGGAAGTCCAAAAAGGAAATTGTAGGTAATCCTGTATCAAAAGAAGCGGCTAGTCTGACTCGAGAAAATATGATTTTGGTTGGTACAGATCCCGTTTATGGTACAATGTACAATAAACTTACCGGTAAACCAATCGTTACTGTACCAGGTCAGACTGTTTCTGTAAAATCAGGAACTGCCCAGATTGCTGACGAACAAAAAGGGGGATACTTAAAGGGAGGCACCAACTATATCTACTCAGTAGTTTCGATGAATCCGAGTGAAAATCCTGATTTTATCCTCTATGTGACAGTTCAACAACCAGAACATATTACTTCAGTACAACTAGGAGAGTTTTCTAACCCGATTTTGGAGCGAGCTTCAGCCATGAAAGAGACGCTCAATCTTCAATCTGCGGCTAAGAATTTGGACCAAGTGACAACTACAACTAGTTATGCCATGCCTAGCATTAAGGACTCTAGCCCTGGAGATTTAGCTGAAGAACTCCGTCGTAACCTTGTACAACCAATTGTTATCGGTTCGGGAACAAAAATCAAAGAAAGCTCTGTAGCAGAAGGAACCAATCTAGATGCCAATCAGCAAATCTTACTCCTTTCAGATAAGGTAGAAGAGATGCCTGACTTATATGGATGGTCTAAGAAAAATGTTGAAACCTTTGCCAAATGGCTGAATCTTGAAGTTGAGTTTGAAGGTACAGGAGAAACAGTTAAAAAGCAAAGTGTTCGTTCTAATACAGCTTTAAAAGATTTACAGAAAATAAAAATAACATTAGGAGATTAGAATGCTTATTTCTATCTTTGCTGGAGTGATTGCCTTTATTCTAACAGTCATAGGAATTCCAGCCTTTATCCGTTTTTACCATAAAGCACAGATTACCGGTCAACAGATGCATGAGGATGTCAAACAACACCAAGCAAAAGCTGGGACACCAACAATGGGAGGACTCGTCTTTCTCCTAGCAGGAGTTTTCGTTAGTCTGGTCCTTGCTCTCGTGACTAATCAATTAACCAATAATGTCGGAATGATCCTCTTCATCCTGGTCTTATATGGTTTGGTCGGTTTCTTGGATGATTTCCTCAAGGTTTTCCGCAAAATCAATGAAGGACTTAATCCTAAACAGAAGCTCTTGCTTCAGTTGGTCGGAGGAGTGATCTTCTATTTCTTCTATGAAAGAGGAGGAGATATCTTAAATGTATTTGGTTATCCCTTGCATTTAGGTGTTCTTTATATTCTCTTTGCCCTCTTCTGGTTGGTCGGTTTTTCAAATGCAGTTAATCTGACTGACGGAATCGATGGCTTGGCAAGTATTTCGGTGGTGATTAGCCTATCTGCCTCATGGAGTGATTGCCTATGTGCAAAATCAGCTTGATATCTTACTAGTGATTGTAGCTATGATTGGTGGTCTTCTTGGCTTCTTTGTCTTTAACCACAAGCCTGCTAAAGTTTTTCATGGGAGATGTTGGTAGCCCTAGCTCTTGGAGGGATGCTAGCTGCTATTTCCATGGCGCTACACCAAGAATGGACGTTACTCTTGATTGGTCTGGTGTATGTTTTTGAAACCACATCTGTTATGATGCAAGTCACCTACTTTAAGTTGACTGGAGGAAAACGTATCTTCCGTATGACACCAGTTCACCACCATTTTGAGTTGGGGGGCTTTTCTGGGAAAGGCCAAGCTTGGAGTGAGTGGAAGGTCGACTTCTTCTTCTGGGGAGTGGGCTTGCTTGCTAGTCTCTTGACTTTGGCTTTCATGTATTTATTCTAAAAATAGAATATTGATTATAAGAGAGAAGGATTTATGCCCTTCTCTTTTTCTATTTGTAGCAGTTTATTGCATCCCCATCTCAAAAATAGGTAAATTTATGGTAAAATGGAAATAGAAAGTTGAAATGATGAGTTATTTTAAAAAGTATACATTTGATAAATCTAAGTTTAAGTTAGGGATGCGAACGTTTAAAACAGGAATCGCTGTTTTTTTAGTTCTCATGATTTTTGGTTTTTTTGGTTGGAAAGGACTTCAGATTGGAGCTCTTACTGCAGTTTTTAGTTTAAGAGAAGACTTTGATAAGAGTGTCCACTTTGGGACATCACGTATTCTCGGAAATAGTATCGGTGGTTTTTATGCCCTGATTTTCTTTCTCTTAAATAATCTTTTTCATGGCGCCTTCTGGGTAACCCTTCTTGTTGTTCCGATTTGCACCATGTTAACCATTATGACAAATGTTGCCATGAACAATAAGGCAGGTGTCATTGGTGGAGTTGCGGCTATGTTGATTATTACCTTATCAATTCCAAATGGTGAGACAGTTTTGTACGTGTTTGCCCGAGTTTTTGAAACCTTTATGGGTGTTTTTGCAGCAATTCTTGTAAATTACGATATTGATCGTTTACGGAGCATTTTACTGAAAAAAACAAAATAATGTCACAAGATATAACATTATTGATTGACGATTGAATTTTTTTAGACTATAATAGACAGAAAGAAGGAAGTGTACATGAAGGAAAAAGAATTTCGTCGCAATATGGCAGTTTTTCCTATTGGTAGTGTTATGAAACTGACCGATCTTTCGGCGCGCCAAATTCGTTACTATGAAGACCAGGAATTGATTAAACCTGATCGCAAACGAAGGTAATCGCCGTATGTATTCTTTTGAATGATATGGATCGATTGCTTGAGATTAAGGACTATATCTCTGAAGGTCTGAACATTGCTGCCATTAAGAAAAAATATGCTGAACGTGAGGCGAAGTCTAAAAAACCAGTGAGTCAAACTGAAGTACGTCGAGCACTTCGGAATGAAGTTCTCCAGCAAAGTCGCTTTGCTTCTCAACAATCACCTTTTGGTCGCGGTTAGGCAACCGCTAGTCGTCAAATATAAGGAGAAAAAAACATGCCAATCACAGCTGCAGATATTCGTCGTGAAGTTAAGGAAAAAAATGTAACCTTTATTCGTCTCATGTTTTCAGATATTTTGGGAACGATGAAAAACGTCGAAATTCCTGCTACAGATGAACAACTAGACAAGGTCTTGTCAAATAAGGCTATGTTTGATGGGTCTTCTATTGAAGGATTTGTCCGTATCAATGAATCAGACATGTATCTATATCCAGATTTGGACTCTTGGACAGTCTTTCCTTGGGGAGATGAGAACGGTAGTGTCGCAGGATTGATCTGTGATGTCTATACAACAGAAGGGGAACCATTTGCAGGAGACCCTCGTGGCAACCTCAAACGTGCTCTTCGTCACATGCAAGAAGTTGGATTCAAATCTTTCAACCTTGGACCAGAGCCAGAGTTCTTCCTATTTAAGCTTGATGAAAATGGAGATCCAACTCTTGAGGTAAATGACAAGGGTGGTTACTTTGATTTGGCACCTACTGACCTTGCTGACAACACTCGTCGTGAGATCGTTAACGTCTTGACCAAAATGGGATTTGAAGTTGAAGCAAGTCACCACGAAGTTGCTGTAGGTCAACATGAGATTGACTTTAAGTACGATGAAGTTCTTCGTGCTTGTGATAAGATTCAAATCTTTAAACTCGTTGTAAAAACAATTGCGCGTAAACATGGTCTCTATGCAACCTTTATGGCTAAACCAAAATTTGGTATCGCTGGTTCAGGTATGCACTGTAATATGTCTTTGTTTGATGCGGAAGGGAACAATGCCTTCTTTGATCCAAATGATCCAAAGGGAATGCAGTTGTCAGAAACTGCTTACTACTTCCTTGGTGGTTTGATCAAACATGCTTACAACTATACAGCTATCATGAACCCAACCGTTAACTCATACAAACGTTTGGTTCCAGGCTACGAAGCCCCTGTTTACATCGCTTGGGCAGGTCGCAATCGTTCACCACTTGTCCGCGTACCAGCATCACGCGGAATGGGAACACGTTTGGAGTTGCGCTCAGTGGACCCAATGGCAAACCCTTATATTGCTATGGCTGTTCTTTTAGAAGTTGGTTTAAACGGTATCGAAAATAAAATCGAAGCTCCAGCACCAATCGAAGAAAATATCTACATCATGACTGCTGAAGAACGTAAAGAGGCTGGTATCACAGACCTTCCATCAACTCTTCACAACGCTTTGAAAGCTTTGACCGAAGACGAAGTCGTCAAAGCAGCACTGGGTGAGCACATCTACACTAGCTTCCTTGAAGCTAAACGAATCGAGTGGGCAAGCTACGCAACCTTCGTTTCACAATGGGAAATTGATAATTATCTAGATCTTTATTAATGATAAACAGAAAGATTGTCCGAGAGGATGATCTTTTTTCTTGTCTTTTATATCGAGGTGTGATATAGTTTATATAACGAAGTGCGATGCATCGAACTAAAGAGGAGGTCTGATTAAATGGAATTAACAGATAAGATTAGACGGGTCTATCTGCCTATGACTGAAACGGGTTTTTATATTCTGTTCTGTCTGCAAAAGGAGAATCATGGCTATGGTATTACCCAAAAGGTCAAGGAGATGACAGATTCACAGGTTTCCATTAGTCCTGGGACTATGTATGGAACCTTGTCAAAGATGGAAAAGGATGGTTTGATTTCCTTTGTCCGCGAAGAGGAAAAGCGTAAAATCTATCAGATCACAGACTTGGGACGCAAAGTTTTAGAGACTGAGTTGAAACGTATTGAGCGGCTCTATAGAAACAGTCGGGAGGAGCTTTGATGGAAAAGAAAGTTGTTTATCGGATTTGTACCATTGCAGATTATGATAGAGAGGCTCTCTATCTCGGGGGAATGCATGCTCAGGGCTGGAAACTTAAGGAAGTAACCTACTCTAACTTAGTAGTTGCGGTTAAGTATACTTTTGAAAAGTGCCAACCAGAGCAGGTGTCTTATCAGTTGGACTTTTATCCTATGAAAAAGTCAGAGAGAGCCTCCTATTTACAACTATTTAAAGACTGTGGTTGGGAGCATATTACAAACTTTAATGGGTTTTCCTACTTTAGAAAAGCACATTCTGAAATTGAGTCGGATGCGGAGTTTGAAATTTATAACGACGTGGCCGGGAAGTTAGCTATGGTCAAACGGATTTTAACGAGGCGGATGCTTCCTATTTTGCTTCTCTTTTTAGCTCTACTACCGGTTTTCACAAAGTTTGTCACTGGAGGTAGTTCTTTCAGTTGGGAAATGTTTTTGATTGTTATAATCGATGGAGTTTTATTGATAGTCCATGCGATTCAGATTTCTTATATTTTTTGGAGATTGAGTCAAAAGTGGAAAGAATTATCTGATAAATAAAACCATTTTGGAGGTTAGACAATGAATAGCAAAGTACAATTTCAAATGTTTACCATTTTTGATTTGGATAAGGTAGAAGATTATTTGTATGAGATGCATTTGAAAGGTTGGAAATTTAAATCGAATCGTTTTTGGCTTTTTTTCTGTTTTGACCAATGCCGACCAGATGATGTGATTTACCGTGTGTGGAATACTAGCTATCTTAGAAAAAATGAGGTAGATTTACAAAGTATTAAGGATAGAGGATGGGAATTTGTGGAAAATTGTTCTTATTCTGTTTTTCGAAAAGCAACTTGTGATGTAGATTTAAATGATCAATCTTTCATGGACAATCGTCTTCGATGGGCTGATGTGAAATCTAGACTTCGTACATCTACAGTTTCTATCTCTGGCGGTCTAGCTATTTGTATGAGCTTGTTTCGCGAAAATCTCTCTCAGTCTTTCTTCCTTATTTTTGCCCTTTATGCCCTCATGATTTTATATCTAATCTATAGTTTTTACAGACTTAAAAAGAAATATCTTGAGAATGTAAGATGATTTTCTAGGTCCTCAGACTGATTTTTAGCACTCTTGGTAAAAGAGTGCTAATTTTTTGAGTTTTTGTCTTGACATTCTTTTTCTAAGGGTGTATAATAGAATCATGAGTTAGCACTTGGAGGTTACGAGTGCTAAAAAGATCTATCAGAGAGGAGTAGCGAGATGGTTACAGAACGTCAGCAGAATATTTTAAATCTGATTATTGACATCTTTACCAAAACGCACGAACCTGTTGGATCCAAAGCCTTGCAAGAGTCTATCAACTCTAGTAGTGCTACCATTCGAAATGACATGGCGGCTTTAGAAAAGCAAGGTTTGCTTGAAAAGGCACATACTTCCAGTGGTCGGATGCCGAGTGTAGCTGGATTTCAATACTATGTCAAACACTCCTTATCCTTCGACCGTTTAGCTGAGAATCAAGTTTATGAGATTGTAAAAGCCTTTGATCAGGAATTCTTCAAACTTGAGGATATTCTTCAAGAGGCAACGAGAATCTTGGCAGACTTGAGTGGTTGTACGGTTGTAGCACTGGATGTAGAACCAAGTAGGCAGAAGCTAACAGCTTTTGATATTGTTGTCCTCGGACAACATACAGCACTGGCAGTTTTTACGCTTGATGAGTCTAGAACAGTTACCAGTCAGTTTTTGATTCCGAGAAATTTCTTGCAGGAGGATTTAAATCGCCTCAAGACCATGATTCAAGAGCGTTTCCTGGATCAAACTGTTTTGGATATTCATTACAAGATTCGGACAGAGATTCCGCAAGTTATCCAACGTTACTTTACAACAACGGATAACGTTATGGATCTCGTCGAGCATATATTCAAAGAAATGTTCAATGAAAATATCGTGGTTTCTGGGAAAGTCAATCTTTTGAATTTCGCTAATCTAGCAGCCTATCAATTCTTTGATCAGCCACAAAAGGTAGCTTTGGAAATTCGAGAGAATCTGATTGGCGACCAGATGCAAAGTGTCCGAGTTGCGGATAGCCAAGAATCTTGTCTTGCTGACTTAGCAGTGATTAGCAGTAAGTTCCTGATTCCCTATCGTGGATTTGGAATTCTTGCGATTATAGGTCCGGTCAATCTGGATTATCAACAATTGGTCAATCAACTCAATGTAGTTAATCGAGTTTTGACCATGAAGTTGACGGATTTTTACCGCTATCTCAGCAGTAATCACTATGAAGTGAATTAATACTCTTCAAAAATCAAATTCAAACCACGTCAACGTCGCCTTGCCGTACTCAAGTACAGCCTGCGGCTAGTTTCCTAGTTTGCTCTTTGATTTTTCATTGAGTATAAGATTGAAATCATTAAAGGAGGCGAAAATGGCCCAAGATATTAAAAAAATGAAGAAGTAAAAAGAAGAGGAAGTTGTGGAAACAGCTGAAGAAACAATTCCTGAGAAGTCTGAACTGGACTTGGCAAATGAACGTGCCGAGGAATTTGAAAACAAATACCTTCGTGCCCATGCAGAAATGCAAAACATTCAGCGCCGTGCCAACGAAGAGCGCCAACTCTTGCAACGCTATCGCAGCCAAGATTTGGCAAAAGCTATCTTGCCATCACTCGATAACCTCGAACGTGCCCTTGCCGTCGAAGGGTTGACAGATGATGTGAAGAAGGGCTTGAAATGGTCCAAGAAAGTTTGGTACATGCTCTGAAACAAGAAGGTATCGAAGAAATCGCAGCTGATGGCGAATTTGACCATAACTATCATATGGCCATCCAAACTCTCCCAGCAGACGATGAACACCCAGCAGATACCATCGCACAAGTATTCCAAAAAGGTTACAAACTCCATGACCGCATCCTAAGACCGACTATGGTAGTCGTGTATAACTAGGCGGTAAGTCAGAAATCTGTGATTTCGTTGACGCACCCCGCAAGGGTGATTAGGCTGGTCACAAGCATTTGCGAAGTGAACTGCCAATCAGCTACTGCGTATAATTTCGACTTCTCGTGTCGCAATTTACATAATAAAAAAACCTTGTCCGAAACGACACTAAACTATGAAGAAAGATAAAAAATTATTCAGCTTTGCAATAGTGAGCGAAGCGAACCATTGGCGATACTCTTCGCCGTGGCGCTATTTGCGCAAACTTTGAGACCTTAGGCTCAAAGTTTAGTCAAAGAGATTGACGAAGTCAAGCTCTGACGGCGCAGCCACCTAAGAAGAGTATCAAAAAAAGAAAAAAAGAGAAAAAAAATAACAAGGAGAAAAAAACACATGTCTAAAAATTATCGGTATTGACTTAGGTACAACAAACTCAGCAGTAGCAGTTCTTGAAGGAACTGAATCAAAAATCATCGCAAACCCAGAAGGGAACCGTACAACTCCATCTGTAGTCTCATTCAAAAACGGAGAAATTATCGTTGGTGACGCTGCAAAACGTCAAGCAGTTACAAATCCAGATACAGTCATCTCTATCAAATCTAAGATGGGAACTTCTGAAAAAAAGTCTCTGCAAACGGAAAAGAATACACTCCACAAGAAATTTCAGCTATGATCCTTCAATACTTGAAAGGTTACGCTGAAGAATACCTTGGTGAAAAAGTAACGAAAGCAGTTATCACAGTTCCAGCTTACTTCAATGATGCTCAACGTCAAGCAACAAAAAGACGCTGGTAAAATCGCTGGTCTTGAAGTAGAACGTATCGTCAACGAACCAACTGCAGCAGCTCTTGCTTACGGTTTGGACAAGACAGACAAAGAAGAAAAAATCTTGGTATTTGACCTTGGTGGTGGTACATTCGACGTATCTATCCTTGAATTGGGTGATGGTGTCTTTGACGTATTGGCAACTGCAGGGGATAACAAACTCGGTGGTGACGACTTTGACCAAAAAAATCATCGACTACTTGGTAGCAGAATTCAAGAAAGAAAAACGGCATCGACTTGTCAGCTGACAAGATGGCTCTTCAACGTTTGAAAGACGCAGCTGAAAAAGCTAAGAAAGACCTTTCTGGAGTGACTTCAACTCAAATCAGCTTGCCATTTATTACTGCTGGTGAAGCTGGACCTCTTCACTTGGAAATGACTTTGACTCGTGCTAAATTCGACGATTTGACTCGTGATCTTGTAGAACGTACAAAAAGTTCCAGTTCGCCAAGCCCTTTCAGATGCAGGTTTGAGCTTGTCAGAAATCGACGAAGTGATCCTTGTCGGTGGTTCAACTCGTATCCCTGCCGTTGTTGAAGCTGTTAAAGCTGAAACTGGTAAAGAACCAAACAAATCAGTGAACCCTGACGAAGTAGTGGCTATGGGAGCTGCCATCCAAGGTGGTGTGATCACTGGTGATGTAAAAAGACGTTGTCCTTCTTGACGTAACGCCATTGTCACTTGGTATTGAAACAATGGGTGGAGTCTTCACAAAACTCATCGACCGCAACACAACAATTCCAACATCTAAATCACAAGTCTTCTCAACTGCAGCAGACAACCAACCAGCCGTTGATATCCACGTTCTTCAAGGGGAACGCCCAATGGCAGCAGATAACAAGACTCTTGGACGCTTCCAATTGACTGATATCCCAGCTGCACCTCGTGGTATCCCACAAATCGAAGTAACATTTGACATCGATAAGAACGGTATCGTATCTGTTAAGGCCAAAGACCTTGGAACTCAAAAAGAACAAACAATTGTTATCCAATCTAACTCAGGTTTGACAGACGAAGAAATCGACCGCATGATGAAAGATGCTGAAGCGAACGCTGAAGCAGATAAGAAACGTAAAGAAGAAGTAGACCTTCGTAACGAAGTAGACCAAGCTATCTTTGCGACTGAAAAGACAATCAAGGAAACTGAAGGTAAAGGCTTCGATGCAGAACGTGATGCTGCACAAGCTGCCCTTGATGAGCTTAAGAAAGCCCAAGAAGACAACAACTTGGACGAAATGAAAGCAAAACTTGAAGCCTTGAACGAAAAAGCTCAAGGACTTGCAGTTAAACTCTACGAACAAGCCGCAGCAGCCCAACAAGCTCAAGCAGGAGCAGAAGGCGCACAAGCAACAGGAAACGCAGGCGATGACGTCGTAGACGGAGAGTTTACGGAGAAATAAGATGCAAAGCCCGTTAAAACCTCACAGTGAAAATAGGAAATCTGACGCAGAAACTTTAGTTTCTAGAAAGATTTATCTTTTTCACCAAGAGGTTAGGGCGTGCTCAATTTAGTTGAAACTCAATTCAGCCTTACTAGTTCAAAAACATAGTATAATCGACTTTGTTTTTGAACGTCGTAATGATAAGAAGAAATCCAGAGGTTGCAACCCAGCCTCTGTTTTTCGGTAAAATAGAGGATGTTGCGTATGAAAAAAGTACTTTGTATCATTTATCCTAATTTTTCTCTTTATGAGATAACCACTTTAACAAGTACTTTAGCCCTGTCTTTTGACGTAACAATTGATTATGTGGCTTCAGAACATTCGATAGTTATATCTGAGGATGGCTTACCCTGTCAACCGACCAAAACATTGGATCAAATCCGTATAGAAGAGTATTCTTGTGTGATTTTGCCAGGAATGGTTAACATTGGCCCTGCTCTACAGGATGAAAAATTGATATCGTTTTTGAGAGGTCTTGGTGAGCAAGATGTCTTAATTGCAGCCATTTCTTCAGCGCCACTTTTATTGGCGAAAGCAGGCTTGTTGAAGGACACGAAATTTACAGGTGGAATTTGGCAAAACTTCTTTGACTATTTTGAATTTCTTCCACGTGAGAATTTCCAATCCAAACTGGTTGTTCAAGATAAAAATATCATTACGGCTATAGGCTTTGCGCACCAAGAGTTTGCAAGAAAAGTGATTCTAAGTTTAGGGTTGGCAGAGAATACGGACAACTATTTTAAAGAAAAAAAAGAGTACTCTGAAGAGGATTTGTTATTTACTCTATCAGATGAAGAGTTTGATCAAGTGAAGCAAAGTATAGAAAACACCCTCTAAAGATTTACATAAAAATTATATAAAGGAACAAAGAGTGTTTGGGAAATTGTAGCCGAGCTCTGAAGTTTCTTACTCAATATAAAAGAAAGGAATTGAACCCGACCTACATCGAGGTTTGATTTACAACATCAATAGAAAGGACAAAAGAGTGTTCGGGGAATTGAACCCGAGCGGAAAGCTTGGAAATTAGATAAACCGTCTAAGAAATCAGGATTTCTTGTGGGTTTCCTAAATTTCAGTCGCTTTCTGTCCGCTCTTAGTATCTTGTATGAACAATACTGAATTTTACGACCGTTTGGGCGTTTCGAAAAATGCATCTCAAGATGAGATCAAGAGGGCCTATCGGAAATTATCTAAAAAATATCACCCAGATATCAACAAGGATCCTGGTGCTGAGGACAAGTACAAGGAAGTTCAAGAAGCTTATGAAACTTTGAGCGATGAACAGAAACGTGCTGCCTATGATCAATATGGTGCTGCTGGTGCCAATGGTGGTTTTGGTGGTGCTGGCGGTTTCGGAGGCTTCGACGGAGCAGGTGGCTTTGGCGGATTTGAAGATATCTTCTCAAGCTTCTTTGGTGGTGGCGGTGCATCACGTAATCCAAACGCCCCTCGTCAAGGTGACGACCTCCAGTATCGCGTTCATTTGACTTTTGAAGAAGCTATTTTTGGTACAGAAAGGAAGTCAAATACAATCGTGAGGCAAGTTGTCGTACTTGTAATGGGTCTGGTGCTAAACCTGGAACAAGTCCAGTCACTTGTGGACGCTGTCATGGTTCAGGTGTGATCAATGTTGATACCCAAACACCTCTCGGTATGATGCGTCGCCAAGTAACCTGTGATGTCTGTCATGGCCGTGGTCAAGAAATCAAAGATCCATGTACAACCTGTCATGGAACTGGTCATGAAAAACAAGCCCATAGCGTACACGTAAAAATCCCTGCTGGTGTGGAAACAGGTCAACAGATCCGCCTAGCTGGTCAAGGTGAAGCAGGATTTAACGGTGGACCATATGGTGACTTGTACGTGGTGGTTTCAGTTGAAGCTAGTGATAAGTTTGAACGTGAAGGAACCACTATCTTCTACAATTTGAATCTCAATTTTGTTCAAGCAGCACTTGGTGATACAGTAGACATTCCTACAGTCCATGGTGATGTAGAATTAGTCATTCCAGAAGGAACTCAGACTGGTAAACGATTCCGTCTACGCGGTAAAGGTGCGCCTAGCCTTCGTGGTGGTGCCCTTGGTGACCAATACGTGACTGTCAATGTCGTGACTCCAACAGGCTTGAACGAACGACAAAAAGCAGCCTTGAAAGAATTCGCAGCTGCAGGTGATCTAAAAGTCAATCCAAAGAAAAAAGGCTTCTTTGACCATATTAAGGATGCCTTTGAAGGAGAATAAAGCATAAAGTAAAAAGAGCCGTTGGGCTCTTTTTGTTTGTAGATTTTTAAGACTTTCCTTAGGTAATGACGGACGGTAGCGACCTCTTTGAAGTTCCATACCTAAACTTTGAGCCTAGGTCTCAAAGTTTCCGAACACCTGAAACCAAACTGTTTCAGGTGTTTTCATTACGGCGGAAAGTCTGGGAAAGCATTCGATTTGGTTATGAAATGGTGAATGAGTTGCCTAAATTATGATGTATAGTTGATGGGATATAACTTGTTTACGTTTTTAAAAAAAGAGCCGTCGGGTTCTTTTTACTTATCTTCAAGTTCCTGCATTTCTTTTTATCACAGCTAGTCTAGTTTGGATATCCCTTTTCTAAGACTTTTAAACTTATAGGTCAAATCTTTTTGATATTCCTTGATGAGTTCTTTTTTTGTTGGTCGATAATTTGCAGGCTATCTTGGATGATATCCAAGTCATCCTTAATGGCTTCAACGCGATCAGTAGTATCTAGAACTTCTTCAGTGATAGCTTGGCGATTCTTAACGAGGAGGTATGAACCGACTGCAGAGCCTGCAAAAAGTAGTAAATTTGATAGTTTCATAGTGACTCCTTAAGCGTTTTTGATTGTTTCAGCGACTTGAGCAAGTTTGTCGAAGTCTGGTTCATGTGCGATAAAGTCAATTTTTAGGTCGTCATCTGCACCATAACGAGGAACTAGATGGACATGGGTATGGAAAAACGGTTTGTCCAGCGACTTCTTCGCAGTTGGCGATGATATTCATACCTTCAGCTTTGGTAGCTTTCATGACTTTTTGAGCAATCTTTGGTACTTGGGCGAAAAGTTGGCTAGCACTTGCAGCATCCATTTCTAAAAGATTGCGGTAGTGTTCTTTTGGTACGACCAAGGTGTGACCAGGTGTTACTTGTGAGATATCAAGGAAGGCAAGAACTTGATCATCTTCGTAAACCTTTGATGCGGGAATCTCCCCTGCGATAATTTTACAAAAAATGCAATCTGACATAAAATCTACCTCTACTGTATTGAATTTTGATATAATATAGCTACATTATACCAGATTTGGAGAAAATATGTTAGAAATTAAAAAAACCTGACAGGGGGCTATGTTCATGTCCCTGTCTTGAAAGATGTGTCCTTTACAGTCGAAAGTGGACAGTTGGTCGGTTTGATTGGTCTCAATGGTGCAGGAAAATCAACGACCATCAATGAAATTATTGGACTTTTTGACACCTTATAGTGGAGAAATAAACATCGACGGACTAACTTTACGTGACAATCCTCGAGAATATCGTCAGCAGATTGGTTACATTCCTGAAACTCCTAGTTTGTACGAGGAATTGACTCTCAGAGAACATATCGAGACGGTTGCTATGGCTTATGGTATTGAGCAGAAAGTAGCTTTTGAGCGAGTAGAATCCTTGTTAAAAATGTTTCGTTTGGACCAGAAATTGGACTGGTTCCCTGTTCATTTTTTTCAAAAAGGGATGAAGCAGAAGGTCATGATTATCTGTGCCTTTTGTAGTGGATCCGAGTCTCTTTATCGTCGATGAACCTTTCCTTGGTCTTGATCCCTTGGCTATTTCTGACTTGATTCAGCTTTCTGGATCTTGAAAAGAAAAAAAGGGAAGTCTATCCTCATGAGTACCCACGTTCTTGAATCTGCTGAAAAAATGTGTGATTCTTTTGTTATTCTTCACAAAGGTCAAGTGAGAGCTAAAGGGGATCTTGAAGAGTTGAGACAAGCTTTTGCTATGCCTCAAGCAAGTCTCAATGATATCTATTTGGCTTTGACCAAAGAGGAGGACCGATGAAAGACTTGTTTCTAAAGCGAAAGCAGGCATTTCGTAAAGAGTGTGTCGGTTATCTGCGCTATGTGCTCAATGACCATTTTGTCTTGTTTTTACTGGTCTTGGTAGGTTTTCTAGCCTATCAGTATAGTCAACTGCTCCAGCATTTTCCTGAGAATCACTTACCAATCCTAGGTTTAATTGGGATTGTCTCTGTTTTACTCTTACTTTGGGGTGGGATAGCGACCTATGTGGAAGCGCCTGATAAGCTCTTTCTCTTAGTAGCTGAAGAAGAAGTAAGAGAACATATCCAAAAAGCACAGCCTAGTTTCCTTCATCTTTTGGGTTAGTGTACAGACTCTCTTTTTGCTTCTTTTTGCCCCTCTATTTTTTTAGCCATGGGCTTGGGCTTAGGAGTTTTTTTGGTGTTTATGTTCTTCTTTTTGGGAGTCGGGAAAATATTTCCTGTTTCAGAAAAAAAGGCTGGCAAGTTTTTTTAGTGCAAATCATCTTGACTGGGACTATGTGATTGCCCAAGAAAGTAAACGCAAGCAGTTCTTGCTTCGCTTCTTTGCCCTCTTTACCCAAGTCAAAGGGAATTTCAAACAGCGTCAAGCGTCGTGCCTATCTAGACTTTTATTCTTAAAAGTTGTTCAGAAGGTGCCGAGCAAGATCTGGCAGAACCTCTATCTTCGTTCTTATCTGCGAAATGGAGACCTCTTTGCCCTCAGCCTTCGTCTCCTCTTCCTATCCTTGCTGGCGTTGATCTTTATCGAGCAAGCTTGGATAGCCACAGCAGTAGTGGTTTTATTTAACTATCTCTTGCTCTTTCAGTTGCTGGCCCTCTATCATGCCTTTGATTACCAATATTTGACCCAACTTTTTCCCGCTAAACAAGGGACAAAAAGGAAAAAAAGGGTTACAGGCAGTTGTCCGAGGATTGACTGGTTTTGTTTTTATTGGTTCAACTGCTAGTTGGGTTTATTACCCTCCAAGAAAAACTAGCTCTTTTAGCTCTCCTTGGAGCTGGATTGGTCTTACAAATTTTTGTATCTCCCTTATCAGGTGAAACGCCAGATGCAGGATTAAATCTTATAAGGTTAGAAAAAAATGAGGTTGGGACAAAAGATCCCGACCTCACTTTTTATTAGCAATCAAACTTTGACGCGGTAGCTGATTGAACTTTTTGTTCGTCTTTTAGACTCCAAAAAGCTCCTAATCATCCTCGCGAGGCTGGGACTACGAAATCGAGACTTTGTCTATCGATTTCTGTCCCACCGCCATTTTTATTTACGTAACTTCAATGAATACCAAGGAGCAAGCCAGGAAGCTAGCCGCAGGTTACTCAAAACCTAGTTTTAAGGCTAACATGGTTTGAAAAGATTTTAAAGACTATTACAAGATAAGGGTTGGCCCGTAGAGACTTAACTTGGTCTTGACTTGGTCAAAGTGGAAGCGGTCATAGGCTCTCCAAGCGGCGCGAGTAGGAGCGTCTGGATTGAGAGCACTGAGGCCCATGAGAAGACTGGAAGTTTGGTAAAATTTTTTTCCAGCTCAATCAAGAATCGATTATCCACTGTCTCAGCTTTTAGAGAGAAAGCAGAGGATATTGTCCAGTTGCTCCTGGAAACGGACATCGTCAGTTGTTGCCTGTTTGCAGACTTGGTAGGCTTTTGTTTAACTCAGTTATCAGTGTCTGAGCTCTTTTTGATTGGGTCTGTTTCTGTCATGAGAATTCCTCCTTTGTAATGGTTTTAAAGTTGTTTTAAGCCTTTGCCTTTCTAATCATAGCCTATCACTTTTTACTCTTTTTTTACTTTCAAATCTTTAATTGTCATTGAAATTTCCTGAATGGTAATAGCGGGATTTTATGATAAAATAGTTGTAAGGTTATCATGGTTATTTAGTAAAAAACTTCAACACTTTAGGAATTTTTTTGAGGACCGTTTAGGATTTGGTGAAAAATTAGTTTGCTAGACTTATGGTATCCTCTCTTCAGGAGGTTTTATCCATGAACTATATCATCATCCAAAAAGAGAAAGAAATTCTCAAATTAAACATAAAGGATATCTACTACATCCAAACGCATCCAAGTAAAGCCCATACCGTGCAGATTGTTACAGAATACGCTAGCTTTGATCTGTTTCAAAATTTAAGCAAGCTTGAGAAACAATATGGGGAAACCTTAACGAGATGTCATCGGAAATTGTCTGGTCAACCTTGAACGAGTAAAATCCATGGAACTCCAATCAAAGACTCTTTTTTTCTTGGAGAAGAAGGTCGATATGCTGTTCAGTATTCCAGACGTCGTTATAGAGAAATTCGCCAAAAAAATGGTTGAAAGAAGGAGAGTAAGAAGATGAGAATATTTTGTTTTTAGAAGATGATTTTTTTCCCAACAAGCCAGAATTGAAAACGACGATTGAAAAAAACTTTTTGAAAAAAACAGAGTATCATTCCCAGTTCTTTTGAAGTCTTTTGGGCAAGCCAGACCAACTGCTGGCAGAGGTGCATGAGAAGGGGGCGCATCAGCTTTTCTTTTTTTGGACATTGAGATTCGAAACGAAGAGATGAAGGGGTCTGGAAGTGGCTAGAAAGATTCGGGATCGGGATCCTTATGCCCTGATTGTCTTTGTGACGACTCACTCAGAGTTTATGCCCCTGTCCTTTTCGCTACCAAGTTTCAGCTTTGGACTACATTGATAAGGCCTTGTCGGCAGAGGAGTTTGAATCTCGTATCGAGACAGCCCTCCTCTATGCCAATAGTCAAGATAGTAAAAGTCTGGCGGACGATTGCTTTTACTTTAAATCAAAATTTGCTCAATTCCAGTATCCTTTTAAAGAGGTTTACTATCTCGAAACATCCCCAAGACCCCATCGTGTTATCCTCTATACCAAGACAGACAGACTGGAATTTACAGCGAGTTTAGAGGAGGTTTTTCAAGCAGGAGCCTCGTCTCTTGCAGTGCCATCGCTCTTTTTCTAGTCAATCCAACTAATGTAGTTCGTTTGGATAAGAAAGAAAAACTCCTTTTCTTTCCCAATGGCGGAAGCTGTCTGATCGCACGTTATAAGGTCAGGGAGGTGTCTGAGGCTATTAATAACTTACATTGAGCTAGGAGAGTTTATGAATATTGCTTGGATATTGTTGTATACACTTGTTACTCATGGACTAGAAATTGTCATTTTTCTTTTAAGGTGGATGGAATTGGTATCACTTTTTGAGAGGATTTTTTTAAGGCCTTTTCTTTTTAAGATACTGTTGGCCTTTGTTTTTTTAATGATTGATTATATGGTAGGAGATAGTTACCTATTTTATTTTTATGGAACCCTTGTACGGCATAGGCTTATCTTTCTTATTTTTTTAAGAGGACTTTCCTAAAAAAACTCCTCCTCTTTTTATGGTCTCTTCCCAATGATATTAGTGAATCTCTTTTCATAGAGGTATTTCTTATTTTGTGCTTCCATTTTTTTGAGACCAAGGGCAAATAGATGACAATTACTCATTTGCTTGGTTATGTATAATAATTTTTCAATTTCTTCATTTCCCTAGTCTTTTTTTGAAATGGTTGGACTATGATTTTCACTAGCTTTGAAAAAGATATTTCTCGATAAAAGGTTTTTCAAAAGTCCCTGACTAAGATTAACTGGATAATGGGGAGCCTACTATTTGGTGATACAAACTCTGTCTTACTTTGAATATGAACAAGGTATTCAATCAAAGACTGTGCGCCATCTCATCCTAGTGTTTTACTTGCTCTTTTTTATGGGGGTTATCAAGAAATTGGATACCTATTTGAAGGACAAACTCCATGAGAGACTGAACCAAGAGCAGGACTTGCGTTACAGAGATATGGAGCGGTATAGTCGGCATATAGAGGAGCTTTACAAGGAAGTACGGAGCTTTCGTCATGATTATACCAACCTCTTGACCAGCTTACGTCTGGGCATTGAAGAGGAGGATATGGAGCAGATAAAAGAGGTCTACGACTCCGTCTTAAAGGACTCTAGCCAAAAATTGCAGGATAATAAATATGACCTTGGCAGATTGGTGAATATTCGTGACCGTGCCCTTAAAAGTCTCCTAGCAGGCAAATTTCTAAAAGCTAGAGAAAAGGAAATTGTCTTTAATGTCGAAGTTCCTGAGGAGATTCAAGTCGAGAGTATGAGTCTGCTTGATTTTCTGACTATTGTGTCTATCCTTTGTGACAATGCCATTGAAGCTAGTGCAGAGGCTAGTCAACCTCATGTCTCAATCGCCTTTATAAAAAATGGCGCACAGGAGACCTTTATCATTGAAAACTCCATCAAAGAAGAGGGTATAGATGTTTCTGAAATCTTCTCTTTTGGAGTTAGTTCTAAAGGGGAGGACCGAGGTGTTGGTCTCTATACCGTCATGAAGATTGTGGAAAGTTATCCCAATGCCAGTCTCAATACCACCTGTCAAGATCAAGTCTTTCGTCAGGTTTTGGCGCTTCATTTGCTGTCAAGTTCTGATTAGAGAATGTGTGAACAAGAGGACCTTGGCATTTTAGGTTGAAAAAAACACTGCAACTATTTATCCTTTATCCAGCCTGACTTTTTTTATAATATACGAGGAAAAAAATAAATGAACCAGAAATCTTATTTTTATAGCTTGTTCTGTACTGATCATCCTATCCAATCTTCTCATGTTTTTCTCTAGTCAATGAGGGAGAAGGTACAGGAGCTAATCTGATTATAATTGTTGCAACTTGTGTCTTGCTACCAGCCTTTCTACATGCAGTTGAAAATCAGCAGACATCATTGGTTAGGGCAGAATCTTTGCTCCTCATTCAGATGGCAGTGGTGTCCTTAGTCCGTCTCATCAGCCGAATAGAGAGGACACCTGAAATCCTACATACAGGCCTCACCCTTCTAGTTTTAGCAAGCTGGGTAGCCTTTATCCTCTTAGCTATCATGAGAATGTATCAGAAAAAAGGGAAGCAAAGATGAGTGCGTTTTGATTTGTTACGTTTTATTAGGGCAAGCATATTTTCCGTGCTTGCTTTTTTCATTTTTTCTACAATTTAGGAGGTTTTGATGACCATTTATGATTTGGGAGAATTAAGGTCAAAAGGAGTGCTATACTAGCAGTGTAAAGGATATAGCTCAACTGAAATAAAGCACACATTTAGGAGGAAATCTTATGAAGCAAAAAATACTTGTCATTTTCATCTTGTATCTAATCATGTCTCCGCTTGGGGAGAGTAATTGGTATCATTTATTTTTATACCATAGCCTATCTGATTGCAGTTATGATCTATTTTTGCTATCATGAAAAAAAGAAAGGAGTAAAAGAAATGAAAAACTTTTCTTTCAAAAAAACGAAACATCTTCCTAGCTAGATTGTTCCTAGGTCAGTTACCTGTACTGATCTCTACTTATTTATTTCTCTCTCGTCAGTTTTTTGCAATTTTCCTTAGTTTTTTTCAATTGCTTTTTAGTAGTTGTTAACTTGGCTTCTATTTTTGGTAATTGTTTACCTCACTAGGGAAATGAGAGTGAGAAAGTTTGAAGATGATGAGTTGGTCAATCCGAGAACCAATCAACTCATGTTCATCGGATTGACAGGTTTTATGTCTATTATCGGTTTGTATAGAGGTATGACGGCGGCAGAATCCTATCAACAACTGATTGGTTATATTGCTTCTGTTCTCTGCTTATTCATCATGCTGCTGCTCATTTGGGGCTTGAAGTATTATAAAAAGTAAGCTCACAAAAAGAACTTACATGCAGTGTTTTCAGACTGCTGGTCTTTTTTAAGAGAAGTTCTTGTAATTTAAGAGTTTTTGATGACCGTTTAAGATTTGGATGCAAAACCTAAAAAAGCAGTGCTATACTGAGTGTGTAAAAGTTACAAGGATACTAATTCTAAAATGAAATAAAGGAGTGATTCTTATGGCGAAAAAAATAGTTACGATTGTCATCTTGTATGTAATCATGCAAACCTGTCTTTATCCGCTTAGAGGAAATGAGTGGTATTATGTAATGGATGCACTAGCATACTTTGCTTCGGTTTATATCTTCATTCAGTTCAATAAAAAAATGGAGAAAAAGCCACTTTGAATCTTGAACATAGAAGTTTTATAGGTCTAGAATGGATCATTTTCTATTATCTATTTGGAGGTTTGGTGCTGGGCTTTGCTTATAAAAAGACTCAAAATCTATCGGTGCCTATTTTAGTCCATATTTGTTACAATTGTTTATCATTCTTCTAGTAGTTGACAATGGTTAAATTTACAAAGGCAGATCAAGCATGGTCAGTTAGCATCATAGTGACTATAGAACTGACCTAGTAGATGTGAAATCAATAGATGGAGGAATCCTATGAAAAAGTATGTGTATTTTTTAGATTGCTTTGCCCGAGTTGTAATAATATTGCTATCTCTTGTTCTTTGTATAAGAGTACTCATGATTTCAACTGAACTCTGGAGACATGTTCTTGTACTGGTAAGTACTCCTGTTACGATCTATAGTCTGCTAAAACATAGACCAGGCAAGAAGAATATAAAAACTCTGTGAGAGTCTTAAAAGAAAGATTAAAAAGATGCAAGCAAAATATAAAAATCAAATAGTAGAAGTTTGGGAAATTGGTAAAGATACTCCTAAACCAGGTTGGGTAGAAGACGCATTGCAAAAGAATTACATAGTATGGCTAGACAATCATGTTCGAATTTTAATGGCAGGGCTTCAGTCTTCCCTTGTAACCAATCTCAAAATTGGACTAGTCGGAACGGCAGGAGGAGGTTTTGCTGGTTATAGTATGTATGTCCTTGGCTATCCAGGAGATTATCTTGACCTCACAAATCATAGAGTGGTATCTGCCACAACTTTTTCATCGAGACTATCAAGTATTTATAAAATGATTAGGTAGAAAAAGGATGATTAGTCTATCATTTTGAAAAGAATTGACTACCTAGATGATGAAAAATATAAAGTTTTTAACAGCAACAAAAGTATACAAGGGTAGATGTATTGGCTTATCAAAGTTATGGTGATAGCTACCGAGACTGAATGATAGAGGATTAATACTCAATGAAAATCAAAGAGCAAACTAGGAAGCTAGCCGCAAGCTGTACTTGAGTACGGTAAGGCGACGCTGACGTGGTTTGAATTTGATTTTCGAAGAGTATAAATGATAATTGATGGCAGCTACGATAGCAAAGCTACGAAGGAGTTTCTATGAAAAAAAATATTCTATTCTTTTTCAAAACTAGTGCAGTCCTTTCTTATTTATTTTTTTGTTTTTTTCGGATTGTTTTTGGACAACCCAATTTTTGGAGAAATTATTGGGAGTTCTCGTCTTGGGTAGGAAATGTCATCTGGATTCGAAACATCATCAGTCTTCTCTTTATAGGCCTGATGGTTTGGATTTTTGATCAGGTCGGGTCATGCTTATCTCTTTTTGTATCCCTAGGAAAAAGTGGTTGAGTTATTCTGTTCTGACGGTGTTAGCAGCTATCGTGCTTATCTGCTTTAACTATCTGACAGCTAAACACGTTCAGGGGAACAAACGAAAGTTGGAATTTGTTTATTGCCTATAGTGAGACCAATTTTTGCAGAGTTCGGTGTTTACCTAACCTTAATCGTACTAGGACCTCTGATGGAAGAATTGGTATGTAGGGGACTGCTTCAACATACCTTCTTTAAGAATTCAAGATGGGGACTGGATATTCTATTTCCGTCGATTTTGTTCGCCTTACCTCATTTTTCAAGTTTTCCTAGTCTACTAGACCTTCTGGTTTATACAGCAGTTGGATGTATATTTGGTGGTTTGACACGCTATACCAAGACTATCTATCCTTCTTATACGATTCATATCATCAATAATATCATCGCAAACTTACCATTTTTGCTCACTTTTTTACATAGGGTCTTGGGGTAAAAAAACCAAAGGCTTGCTTTTCAGCCATAGAGGAGGTCATCATGTATAAACACTTATTTTTCCTAGATTCCAAAACCTTAGACTGGTTGACGCCCTATATTCTAGTCTTGGCTTCTGACACCATTGCCTTTAATGTTTTTGTGCTAACCTTTGTATCTGTTGTGGTCCTTTTATTTCCTAAATCCCATGTTAGCTTTAATGGCTATATTCTTAGGGGCTGGCTATGTGGTCGGATTTTGGTTGTTAAAATGGTTTGTTTTGGAAAGACTAAAGCTAAAGAATGACGTGTAGGAAGTCTGTTTGGTGAGGAGGGTATCTTTATGGAGTTTTTTGATAAATTTCATGCTTTGTGCTTTGGATTTTTAGTACTACTAATCGTCATTACAGTTCCTTATACGATTAACCATGGGGATTTTTTTCAAAATGAATCTGAATTGATTATTGTAAGTCTTCTAGTAACCTCGCTGAGTGTTGTTTATGCTAGAAAGTTTGATATGATTTCTTTTTGGGATGTTAAGCAAGAAACAACTTTTTGCTGTTTCATTGTAACCTTTCTTCTAAGTGTGCTTGAGACGCTAGTTTATATTCGTTTCTTCGCTGTTTCTTCTGGCGCAGGAGTTCAACACTTGGCGGAAGTAAGCAGAGGAATTTCCCTGTCTTTGATTTTTGACTACCTCAGTTTTTTTGGACCCCATCCAGGAGGAACTCATTTTTCAGAGGACTTCTTCAGGGTGCGGTTTTTTTGATAATTCGTGGTTAGGGCTTGTTCTAACTTCCTCTCTCTTTTCTTTCATGCATGGACCTTATAATGTCCCTTCGTTTATTTTTTATCTACTTGGGGGCTTGTTGCTAGGCTTTGCTTATAAAAAGAGCCAAAATCTATGGGTTTCTACTCTAGTCCACATGTTTTTACAACAGTTGGCCACTCTTATATTTATTTATAAAAAAATCATGAAAGGTAAGTAGGAGATTGTGCTTACCTTTTTTTCTTTCTATAATGATAGCCCAAACCACCCCAGAGGCTTTTCTTTGAGAATCGGGTCTGGACTGGTTGACGAATAGCCTAAAAACTAGTAGAATAGTAAGGAAACTTTATACGGAGGAAAGAAATGGACTTGGGTGATATTGAGCTAACGCTGACCCCTATACCTGGGAAAAGCGGAAAAGCTTATATGGGAAGCTACCCTGATGGGAAGCGTGTCTTTATTAAAATGAACACCTCTCCAATCCTACCTGGTTTAGCCAAGGAACAAATCGCTCCTCAATTATTATGGACTCGCCGTTTATCGGATGGGCGTGATATGTGTGCCCAAGAATGGTTGAATGGTAAAATTTTGACCCCTTATGATATGAATCGCAAGCAGATTATCAATATTTTGAGCCGCTTGCATCGTTCGCGTCCTTTGATGACGCAATTGACTCGTTTAGGCTATTCTTTAGAAACACCTTTTGACTTGCTTCAGGCTTGGTTAAAAGATGCTCCAGAATCCTTGAAGAACAATCAATATCTAAGAATGGTAGTAGAGGATTTGCGAGGAAGCTTTGCCAAACTTTAGGGAAGATTATGCAACGATCGTTCATGGAGATGTACGACATAGTAATTGGATTGAGACAGAGAGCGGTCTTGTTTATTTAGTGGATTGGGATTCCGTTCGTTTAACGGATCGCATGTTTGATGTAGCGCATATGCTATGTCACTATATTCCAGACTATCAGTGGAAAGAGTGGTTGACTTATTACGGTTACAAATACAACCAAACAGTCATCAACAAACTATTTTGGTATGCTCAGTTATCCTTCTTGAGCCAGATTGCCAAATATTATACAAATGAAGATCTAGAAAATGTCAATCAGGGAGATTTATGCCTTGCGTATCTTTCCGTGACAAGTATGGAAAAGAAGAGATGAGAGTTAGAAATCGTAAAGGGGCAACAGAATTACTAGAGGCTAATCCTCAGTATGTTGTCTTAAATCCTTTAGAAGCCAAAGGAAAATGGCGAGACCTCTTTGGAAATGACAATCCTATCCATGTTGAGGTTGGTAGTGGTAAGGGAGCCTTTGTGTCAGGTATGGCCAAGCAAAACCCTAATATCAACTATATCGGGATTGATATTCAAAAGTCTGTTTTGAGTTATGCCTTGGACAAGGTATTTGGAAAGTCGCTGTACCCAATATTAAGTTGTTGTGGGTTGATGGTTCTGATTTGACCGACTACTTTGAAGATGGTGAGATTGATCGCTTGTACCTAAACTTTTTCAGATCCGTGGCCTAAAAAGCGCCATGAAAAGCGTCGTCTAACCTATAAAGAGTTTCTTGGATACCTTCAAGCGTATCTTGCCTGAACACGGTGAGATTCATTTCAAGACAGATAACCGTGGCTTGTTTGAATATAGCCTAGTGAGTTTTTCTCAATATGGCATGAAGCTCAATGGAGTTTGGTTGGACTTGCATGCCAGCGACTTTGAAGGCAATGTCATGACAGAATATGAAGAAAAAAATTCTCAAGTAAGGGTCAGGTTATCTATCGAGTTGAGGCAGAATTTTTAAGAAAAAGCTTAAAATCAAGCCTTCTGAGTGCTTATACTTTACATAAGTAGTCAAAAGTGCTATACTGTAAGTAAGAATATGAGAAAGTGAGGCGGGGAAATATCTTCGCCTCTTGCTTATGAGGAGGTGGACGCAATCGCAACTATCGTAGAATTAGTCAGAGAAGTCGTAGAACCTGTCATTGAAGCTCCTTTTGAACTCGTGGATATCGAGTACGGAAAGATTGGCAGTGACATGATTCTTAGTATTTTTGTAGATAAACCAGAGGGAATTACCTTGAACGACACAGCGGACTTGACAGAGATTATCAGTCCTGTCCTAGATACTATCAAGCCAGATCCCTTCCCAGAACAATATTTCCTAGAAATCACCAGTCCAGGCTTGGAGCGTCCTTTGAAAACCAAGGAAGCAGTCGCTGGAGCGGTTGGGAAATACATCCATGTTGGACTTTACCAAGCCATCGATAAGCAAAAGGTTTTTGAAGGAACCTTGCTAGCCTTTGAAGAGGATGAGTTGACTATGGAATATATGGACAAGACACGTAAGAAAACGGTCCAAATCCCATACAGTTTGGTGTCAAAAGCACGTTTAGCAGTAAAATTATAGTAAAAGAAAGGAAGCTTTTGAAGATTCAAAAGTGAATAGAAGATGAGTAAAGAAATGCTAGAGGCCTTCCGCATTTTGGAAGAAGACAAGGGAATCAAAAAAGAAGACATCATTGATGCAGTGGTGGAATCACTTCGTTCAGCCTATCGCAGACGCTATGGGCAGTCTGACAGTGTAGCCATTGATTTCAACGAAAAGACAGGTGACTTTACAGTTTATACTGTTCGTGAAGTTGTTGATGAAGTATTTGATAGCCGTTTGGAAATCAGCTTGAAAGATGCTCTTGCCATTAACTCAGCTTACGAGCTTGGGGACAAGATTAAATTTGAAGAAGCACCAGGTGAGTTTGGTCGTGTAGCAGCTCAATCTGCCAAACAAACCATCATGGAAAAAAAATGCGTAAAGCAAACACGTGCCATTACCTACAATACTTACAAAGAGCATGAGCAAGAAATCATGTCATGGTACAGTGGAGCGCTTTTGACAATCGCTTTATCTATGTCAACCTTGGCAGCATCGAAGCACAATTGTCAAAACAAGACCAAATCCCTGGAGAAGTTTTTGCTTCTCATGATCGTATCGAAGTTTATGTCTACAAGGTTGAAGACAATCCTCGTGGTGTGAACGTCTTTGTGAGCCGTAGCCATCCAGAAATGATCAAACGTTTGATGGAGCAAGAAATTCCTGAAGTCTATGACGGAACCGTTGAAATCATGAGTGTTGCTCGTGAAGCTGGTGACCGTACTAAAGTTGCTGTTCGCAGTCACAATCCAAACGTGGATGCGATCGGGACAATCGTCGGACGTGGTGGTGCTAACATCAAGAAAATCACTAGCAAATTCCACCCAGCTCGCTACGATGCCAAGAGCGATCGTATGGTTCCAATCGAAGAAAACATCGACGTTATCGAATGGGTAGCAGATCCAGCTGAATTTATCTACAACGCTATCGCTCCTGCAGAAGTTGACCAAGTTATCTTTGATGAAAACGACAGCAAACGTGCCTTGGTCGTTGTGCCAGATAACAAGCTTTCTCTTGCGATCGGTCGTCGTGGACAAAACGTTCGTTTGGCAGCTCATTTGACAGGATACCGTATCGATATCAAAGTCTGCAAGTGAGTTTGAAGCCATGGAAGCAGCAGAAGAAGCTGACCAGGTAGAAACAGACGAATTGGTCGAAGAATAAAAGCTGGTCAAAGGAGGGAAGGATGAAAACTAGAAAAATCCCTTTGCGCAAGTCTGTTGTTTCCAATGAAGTGATTGATAAAGCGCGATTTACTCCGTATTGTCAAGAACAAAGAAGGACAGGTCTTTATCGACCCGACAGGCAAGGCTAATGGTCGTGGCGCTTATATCAAGCTAGACAATGCAGAAGCCCTTGAGGCCAAAAAGAAAAAAGTCTTTAACCGTAGCTTTAGTATGGAAGTTGAAGAAAGCTTTTATGACGAGTTGATTGCCTATGTCGATCACAAAGTGAAAAGAAGAGAGTTAGGACTTGAATAAACAAAAAATTGCCAATCTCTTGGGACTTGCTCAAAGAGCAGGGAAAATCATCTCGGGTGAAGAAATGGTGGTCAAGGCCATCCAAGACCAGAAAGTAAAGCTGGTATTTCTCGCCCATGATGCCGCTCCCAACCTGACCAAGAAGATTCAGGATAAAAGTCATTATTATCAAGTAGAAGTTATTACCGTGTTTTCAACACTGGAATTAAGCATAGCAGTCGGAAAATCAAGAAAAGTATTTGGCTGTGACAGATGCTGGATTTACAAAGAAAATGAGGTCTCTTATGGAATAGAAGAGGAGGACATGATTTGTCTAAGAAAAGATTGTACGAAATCGCAAAAGAACTTGGAAAAGAAAGTAAAGAAGTTGTAGCGCGTGCAAAAGAGTTGGGCTTGGATGTAAAAAGCCACTCATCAAGTGTGGAGGAAGCAGCTGCTTCAAAAATCGTAGCAAGTTTTAAACCTGCTCCTGCTCCAAAGGTAGAATCGAAACCTGTGGCTCCAAAGCCAGTTGACGCTAAGGAAGAGGCAAAACCAGCAGCAGCTGTTGCCCCTAAAGAGGAAAAAGTGGCACCAGCAAAACCGCAGAGTCGAAACTTTAAGGCTGAGCGTGAAGCACGTGCAAAAGAGCAGGCTGAACGACGCAAGCAAAATAAGGGCAATAACCGTGACCATCAACAAAATGGGAATCGTCAAAAAAATGATAACCGTAATGGTGGTAAACAAGGTCAAGGCAATCGTGACAACCGTCGATTCAATGATCAAGGTAAAAAACAACAAGGTCAGCAAAATCGCGGAAATGATCGTCGCAAGCAAGAGGACAAACGTCCAAATCAAGCTGGCCCACGTGTTGACTTTAAAGCCCGTGCAGCTGCTCTAAAAGGCAGAGCAAAAATGCAGAATATGCTCGTTCAAGTGAGGAACGCTTCAAGCAGTCTCAAGCTGCCAAAGAAGCCTTGGCTCAAGCAAACAAACGCAAGGAACCTGAGGAAATCTTTGAAGAAGCTGCTAAATTGGCTGAACAAGTACAGCAAGTTCAACCAGTGGTTGAAGTAGCTCCTGCAGCTAAAGAACCTGTAGTGGATACACGTCGTAAGAAACAAGCCCGACCAGACAAAGAACGTGATGATTTCGATCACGAAGAAGATGGTCCTAGAAAACAACAAAAGAATCGAAGTAGTCAAAATCAAGTGAGAAATCAAAGAAATAGTAACTGGAACAATAACAAAAAGAATAAAAAAGGCAATAACAAAAACAACCGTAGTCAGGCACCAAAACCTGTTACAGAGCGTAAGTTCCATGAATTGCCAACAGAATTTGAATATACAGATGGTATGACCGTTGCGGAAATCGCAAAACGTATCAAACGCGAACCAGCTGAGATTGTTAAGAAACTCTTCATGATGGGTGTGATGGCGACACAAAACCAGTCCTTGGACGGTGAAACAATCGAACTCCTCATGGTAGATTACGGTATTGATGCGAAACAAAAAGTTGAAGTCGACAATGCTGATATCGAACGTTTCTTTGCTGAAGATGGGTTATCTCAATGAAGATGAACTCGTAGAGCGTCCACCAGTTGTAACGATCATGGGACACGTTGACCATGGTAAAACAACCCTTTTGGATACCCTTCGTAATTCTCGTGTTGCAACAGGTGAAGCCGGTGGTATCACTCAGCATATCGGTGCCTATCAGATTGAGGAAAATGGTAAGAAGATTACCTTCCTTGATACACCAGGACACGCAGCCTTTACCTCTATGCGTGCGCGTGGTGCCTCTGTTACCGATATTACCATCTTGGTCGTAGCGGCAGATGACGGGGTAATGCCTCAAACTATTGAAGCCATCAACCACTCAAAAGCAGCTAATGTCCCAATCATCGTAGCTATCAATAAAATCGATAAACCAGGTGCTAATCCAGAACGTGTTATCGGTGAATTGGCTGAACATGGTGTTATGTCAACAGCTTGGGGTGGCGATTCTGAGTTTGTAGAAATCTCAGCTAAATTCAACCAAAATATCGATGAACTCTTGGAAACTGTTCTACTTGTGGCTGAAATCCAAGAACTCAAAGCAGATCCAACAGTTCGTGCCATTGGTACTGTTATCGAAGCCCGCTTGGATAAAGGAAAAGGTGCAGTTGCGACCCTCCTTGTCCAACAAGGTACTTTGAACGTTCAAGATCCAATCGTTGTCGGAAATACTTTCGGACGTGTCCGTGCCATGACCAATGACCTTGGACGTCGTGTGAAGGTCGCAGGCCCATCAACACCAGTATCGATCACTGGTTTGAACGAAGCGCCAATGGCGGGTGATCACTTTGCCGTTTATGAAGATGAGAAGTCTGCTCGTGCAGCTGGTGAAGAACGTGCCAAACGTGCTCTTATGAAGCAACGTCAAGCTACTCAACGTGTTAGCCTTGAAAACCTCTTTGATACCCTTAAAGCAGGAGAACTTAAGTCAGTTAACGTCATCATCAAAGCCGACGTACAAGGTTCTGTTGAAGCTCTTTCTGCATCACTTCAAAAGATTGATGTGGAAGGCGTTAAAGTAACCATTGTTCACTCAGCAGTTGGTGCTATCAATGAATCTGACGTGACTCTTGCCGAGGCTTCAAATGCCTTTATCGTTGGTTTCAACGTGCGTCCTACACCACAAGCTCGTCAACAAGCAGAAGCTGACGATGTAGAAATCCGTCTCCACAGCATCATCTACAAGGTTATCGAAGAGATGGAAGAAGCCATGAAAGGGATGCTTGACCCAGAATTTAAAGAAAAAATTATTGGTGAAGCGATCATCCGCGAAACCTTCAAGGTATCTAAAGTGGGAACAATCGGAGGATTTCATGGTTACCAGCGGTAAAGTTACCCGTGACTCTAAAGTCCGTGTTATCCGTGATGGTGTTGTTATTTACGATGGTGCTCTAGCTAGCTTGAAACACTATAAAGATGACGTTAAAGAAGTTACAAACGGCCGTGAAGGTGGTCTCATGATTGACGGCTACAATGATCTCAAGATGGATGATGTGATTGAAGCCTATATCATGGAAGAAATCAAGACGATAATAGAGAAACGATAGCCGATTTGACTCGTCGTCAACAACGCCTTGATGAACCCTTAGTTCTATCTAAGGCTTGTTTCCTAGATTCAAATGGCTCTAGTTCCTCTATCTACTAGACAAAGCTAGGTCTGCTGGCCTAGCTTTTGATTCAATTGAGAGAAAGGAAAAAAGCATGGCAAATCATTTCCGTACGGATCGTGTGGGCATGGAGATCAAGCGCGAAGTCAATGAGATTTTGCAAAAGAAAGTCCGTGATCCGCGTGTCCAAGGTGTGACCATCACTGATGTTCAGATGCTAGGTGACTTGTCTGTTGCTAAGGTCTACTACACTATTTTGAGTAACCTGGCTTCAGATAATCAAAAAGCTCAAGTCGGACTTGAAAAAGCAACTGGTACTATCAAACGTGAACTTGGTCGCAATTTGAAATTGTACAAAATTCCAGACTTAACTTTCGTCAAAGACGAATCCATCGAATATGGAAACAAGATTGACGAGATGCTACGCAATCTGGATAAAAACTAAGTAGAAAGAGGGGCAACCCTCTTTTTTGTGGCTATAAGTCGGTCATTGTCTAGTCAGATTATATAAATAGAAATTCAGAAAATAAAATAAATCTTGAAAATATCATTTATTCCATAAATATGATAAGATAAAAGCTTGATATGAATGAAAAAAATGGAGATAGAGATGGCTAAAGAAGATGTGGCGATGCAAGTGTTGCAACAGGTAGTAAAACTTCCTGTCGTCAAAAGTGAACCGGTCAAAAATTTTTTTAATGGATAAATTCTCTAAGAAAGTGGCTTCAAAGGATATTCCCTAGATTATTGGAAGAAGGGCCGACAGCTTTATTACCTCAGGAAACCTTAGATCAAGTGGCCAATGCCTGTATTAAAGATAATGTTTTACTGGCAAGTGGGACATCTGTTTTGGCAGGTTTGCCTGGAGGTATTGCCATGGCAGTTACCATTCCGACAGATGTAGCCCAATTTTACGCATTTTCATTGAAACTAGCCCAGGAGCTAGGCTATATTTACGGCTACGATGATCTCTGGGCTTCACGAAATGAGCTGAGCGAAGAAGCTAAAAATACCCTCTTGCTCTATCTGGGAGTGATGTTGGGAGTAAATGGTGCGGGCGCTCTACTTCGTTCTGGTGGGGTTACAGTTGCTAAGCAAGTGATGAAAATTGTGAACAAAAAGGCTTTGGCAAAGACTCTTTGGTATCCAATTTTTGGAAAAAAAGTTCTGAAAATCTTTTGGAGTGAATCTAACTAAGGGAGGATTAGCTAAGGGGATGGGAAAAGTTATTCCGATCTTAGGTGGAGTCCTATCAGGTGGCTTTAACTTTTGCGACCATGAAACCCATGGGAGAAAGATTGCAAAAAGAATTGTCCAAATTGATTAACTACGATGAAGCACAATATCAAAGAGATGTTGCCACTATCCGAAAAAGAGGTTGAAATCATCGAAGGAGAATGACATGGGGATCATAACAATACTGGCCCAAAACCTACGGTAATTATCTTCTTACAAGGCAAGCTTTTAAAAAGTTGCAGAAACCATAAAAAAAAGATGAAAAACACAGTCGTTAGTTTGGGAAAATTACTTCTCGTAGATAAGCTTATGGATACAGCTACTTGGTTGATGAAGCCGGAGGATAAAGAATGAAATCTTTTTTTGGAAGCTCTTTCACTCTTCTTTTTATAACACCAATTGTCGGTCTGATAAAAAAATTCTCTGGTTTTTTTAATCTCTTTCGCCTTCCAATTACTGTTCTATAAGATTCTTTTCAAGATCATAGACTGGTTTTTTTCAAACTTCTTTAATGATAATACTAAAGATACATTAAGACTTTGAGGATATTTACTAGGAAGAGTCTATATATTTAGAAATAATGAAGTGATACGAAATAAACTAGCAAGTCTTCTACTGCTAGTTTTTTAATCTTTGCCCTTGTGGTATAATAAAAAAGAAAAAACTGTTAGAGAATAAGATGGAGGTTATGATGGACAATATCATTGATGTATCTATTCCTGTTGCGGAAGTTGTGGACAAGCATCCAGAAGTTTTAGATATCCTAGTAGAACTCGGTTTTAAACCTCTTGCAAATCCTTTGATGCGAAATACAGTCGGACGAAAAGTATCGCTCAAACAGGGGTCTAAACTGGAGGGAACTCCTATGGATAAGATTGTGCGCACACTTGAAGCAAATGGTTACGAAGTGATTGGAATAGACTAATGGCAGATGAACGTATTCATATCCTACGGGATATTTTATTAGAATTGCATAATGGAGCCTCCCCTGAATCCGTTCAGGAACGCTTTGATGCAACCTTTACAGGTGTATCAGCTATCGAGATTTCTCTCATGGAGCACGAGTTGATGAACTCTGACTCAGGTGTGACATTTGAAGACGTCATGGAGCTCTGTGATGTGCATGCTAATCTTTTTAAAAATGCTGTTAAGGGCGTTGAAGTTGAAGATACAGAGCATCCAGGTCATCCTGTGCGTGTTTTTAAGGATGAAAATCTAGCTCTCCGTGCTGCCTTGATTCGTGTTCGAAGATTGTTAGACACATATGAGTCTATGGAAGACGAGGAAATGCTTGCAGAGATGCGAAAAGGTTTGGTTCGTCAGATGGGACTTGTAGGCCAGTTTGACCGTCACTATCAACGTAAGGAAGAACTCTTCTTTCCTATCATGGAACGTTATGGACACGATTCACCTCCAAAAGTTATGTGGGGAGTGGATGATCAGATCAGGGAACTCTTTCAAACAGCTTTAGCGACAGCCAAGTCACTACCAGAAGTGTCGATTAGCAGTGTAAAAGAAGCTTTTGAAGCTTTTGCGACAGAGTTTGAAAGTATGATTTTCAAGGAAGAGTCCATCCTTCTCATGATTCTTCTTGAGTCTTTCACTCAGGATGACTGGATTCAGATTGCCGAGGAAAGTGATGCTTATGGCTATGCTATCATCCGGCCATCTGAAAAATGGGTTCCTGAGCGTCAAAGTTTTGTTGAGGAGAAAAGTGTAGAAGAACCAAGTCAGCCAGAAACTGTAGATGGACAAGTTCAGCAAGTTATCGATACGCCAGAAGGACAGTTTACCATTACCTTTACCCCTAAGGAAAAGGAAGTAGTGCTGGGCCGAAATAGTCAGCAGGCTTTTGGCAATGGCTATCTTTCAGTTGAACAAGCTAATCTTATCCTCAACCACCTGCCTATGGAGATTACCTTTGTTAATAAGGATGATATCTTCCAGTATTATAATGACAATACACCAGCGGATGAAATGATTTTCAAGCGAACACCTTCTCAAGTAGGGAGAAATGTTGAGCTTTGTCACCCGCCCAAGTACCTTGATAAGGTAAAGACCATTATGAAAGGTCTTCGTGACGGGGTCAAGGACAAGTATGAGATGTGGTTCAAGTCCGAGTCACGAGGTAAGTTTGTCCATATCACCTATGCTGCAGTACACGATGAGAACGGGGAATTTCAAGGTGTGTTGGAATATGTTCAGGATATTCAACCCTACCGTGAGATTGATACAGACTACTATCGAGGAATAGAATAAGGAGAAACAATGAGTTACGAACAAGAATTTATGAAAGAATTTGAAGCCTGGGTCAATACCCAAATCATGATTAATGATATGGCTTTCAAGGAAAGCCAAAAGGTCTATGAAGAAGACCAAGATGAGCGTGCTAAAGATGCCATGATTCGCTATGAAAGCCGCTTGGATGCCTACCAGTTCTTGCTAGGCAAATTTGAAAATTTCAAGGCAGGCAAGGGTTTCCATGATTTGCCAGAAGGTTTATTTGGTGAGAGACATTATTAAGAGCTATAAAAAAAGTGTGGTCTATAAACCGCACTTTTTACATATGATGGGTATGTTTGGTAATCCATTGTTCTGTTTTTATTTTTAACCAAAATGAATAGATTCCAAGAGTGATAATCGTCAGTAAGAACCATTTGATCCAATTTCCAAATAACTGGGCGCCAGTTCCATCAAAATATAAACGTTGACCATCGATGACAGTGTGTCGGATTTTCCAATCTTGCATAAAACAAACGGCCCAAGGTGTGGCAATTCCTAGAGTTAAGGCGATGATGAAAAAAGCGACAATCGAGTGCCCGATAAAGCTGAGTAATCCACCGTCGAAATAGCTTTCTTTGTTCATTTAGAATATCCTTAGAATTTTATGGATAAGTAAATCGTTACTTTGAGGTATTGTAGCATAGGAGGAGATAGGAGTCAATATTTCTTGAAATGAGGTACATATAGTTCAAATGAAAATAGCATTCACGATTTGTCCTACTTATCTTTTTGTGTTACAATGTTAGCATGAAAACGAAAAATATTTTTAAGACAGGTCTTGCCATAATCGGCCTTGGAGCACTTGCTTTTGGAGCTAAGAAAGTAGCTGATGACCATAAACTCATGAAAACGCAGGAAGAGTTGACCGCTATTGTGCGTGACTCCTTTTCAGAGATGGGTGAAATTGCGACTCTCTATGTCCAAGTCTACGAAAGTAGCTTAGAGCGTCTCGTTGGTGGTGTCATTTTTGAGGATGGTCGTCACTATACCTTTGTCTATGATGATGATGCTCTCATCTATGAGGAGGAAATCTTATGATAAATCCTCATAGTTTGGAAGAACTAGCTAATCTAGTTGAACAGGATGGCAAGAAGGTCTTCCTTTTTATTGCGGATTGGTGTGGCGATTGTCGTTATATCTACCCTGCTTTGCCAGAGATTGAAGAATCAAATCCAGAGTTTACCTTTATACGAGTAGACCGTGATGAGTACATGGAACTAGCTAAACTTTGGGATGTTTACGGGATTCCAAGTCTTGTTGTTTTAGACAAGGACAAGGAGATTGGGCGCTTTGTCAATCGTGACCGTAAAACCAAGGCACAAATTAACGACTTTTTAGCAGGATTAAAATAGGAGAAAAGAAAGAATGATTTTTACATATAACAAAGAACATGTTGGTGATGTCCTTATGGTCATCGTGAAAAAAACAGTGGCGATGCCAAACTAGATGTTGAAACGTAAAGGCAATGTGGCGCGTGTTTTTCCTAAAGGAAACAGGTGAAACTGTTGCTTGGAATATTTTTTTGAAGTTTCTAGCTTATTCGAAATTGAGGAACGTGGCCAAGTATTCTTGACAGACGACCAAGTAGCTCATTTGAACCAAGAATTGCAAGCTCAAGATTTTACCGAAGAGATTATCAATGACAAGGAACCGAAATTTGTGGTTGGAGAAATTGTAGAGATGGTGGCACATCCAGATAGTGATCACTTGAACATCTGTCAAGTTGCTGTTGGGAATGACAAAACAGTACAAATCGTGGCAGGTGCTCCAAATGCGCGTCTTGGTTTGAAAACCATTGTAGCTCTTCCAGGAGCTATGATGCCAAAAGGCAATCTCATTTTCCCAGGGGAACTTCGTGGTGAAAAGAGTTTTGGCATGATGTGTAGTCCTCGTGAATTGCATTTGCCAAATGCTCCACAAAAACGTGGTGTCATTGAATTGTCCGAAGACCAAGTTGTTGGAACTCCATTTGACCCAGCAAAACACTGGACAGCTTAAATTTGTTAAGTTAGATAGGAGAAAGTAAGATGGCAAAAAATGTTGTGATAACAGGTGCAACATCAGGTATTGGTGAAGCTATTGCGCGTGCCTATCTAGAAAAAGGTGAGAATATTGTTCTCACAGGACGTCGAACAGAAAGACTTGAAGCTCTCAAAACTGAGTTCGCAGAAATCTTTCTAAATCAAAAATGTTTGGACCTTTCCTTTAGATGTGACGGATATGAGCATGGTTAAGACTGTCTGTTCAGATATTCTAAAAACTGTGGGTCAGATTGATATATTGGTCAATAACGCTGGACTTGCTTTAGGCTTAGCTCCCTATCAGGATTATGAAGAGTGGGATATGCTGACCATGCTGGATACCAATGTCAAGGGCCTGATGGCTGTTACTCGTTGTCTCTTGCCTTCTATGGTGACTGCAAATCAAGGCCATATCATTAATATGGGTTCAACCGCAGGTATTTACGCTTACGCTGGTGCAGCAGTCTATTCAGCAACCAAGGCAGCTGTCAAAACTTTTTCAGATGGGATTCGGATTGACACCATAGCTACAGATATCAAGGTGACGACTATTCAGCCTGGTATTGTAGAGACTGATTTTCTAAGGTCCGTTTCCATGGAGATGAGGCACGGGCTGCAACGGTCTATCAGGGACTCGAAGCCTTGCAGGCGCAAGATATCGCAGATGCTGTTGTTTATGTAACCAGTCAACCACGACGTGTACAAATCACAGATATGACCATCATGGCCAATCAACAAGCAACTGGATTTATGATTCACAGAGACTAACATTATTTTAAAAAAAGTTACAAATTTTGTAACTTTTTTTGATTTCCTTCGAATAGATAAGTAGGAGGATGAAAAAAATGTTTAATAAAAATTATTCTTATTGGAAGAATTGTGGCAACACCAGAATTGCACAAAACCAACAATGACAAGTCCGTTGCACGAGCAACGATTGCAGTGAATCGTCGTTATAAAGATCAAAACGGAGAACGTGAAGCAGACTTCATCAATATTGTAGTCTGGGGCAAGCTTGCTGAAACCTTGGCAAGTTATGGTAGCAAAGGCAGTCTCATTTCTGTGGATGGGGAACTACGTACCCGTCAGCTTCGAGAAAAATGGACAGACCAACTATGTAACAGAAGTTCTCTGTACAGGGCTTTCCAACTCTTAGAAAGTCGCGCCCAACGTGCTATGCGTGAAAATAATGCAGGTCAAGACTTAGCAGATTTGGTCTTGGAAGAAGAGGAACTTCCATTTTAATATCAATCAAATAGAAGAGCTGGTTCACCTATAGACCGGCTTATTTCTATTGTTTTTTATGGTATTGTTCGGAAATTACTTTTTAAGATAGGGTCGAAATAAATGCACTTGTACAATAAAATCAAGCACTTTTTTTGAAAAAGTAGTAGAATAAAGTAATATATATTCAAAGTTTTCAGAAAAGGAATGAAATTTGAAGAAAAATAAAGAGAAAAAAGAATTGTTGAAATGGCTGATAAAGCGTATATTACTGCTGATTCCAGTGGTCTGTATTCTCTTTTGGATTTTTGGCCGTTGTCAAACAAGTGGCATCAAGGATCAGACTAAAATTGGTGTAACCTATATGACCATGAACAATGAGTTCTATAAAAGTATTCATTCGGAAATTAGTCGAATTTCCGATGAAAGAGGAGCTCTTGTTTGCGTCCGAGATCCAGAATTGGATGAAGAAAGGCAGAGCCAGCAGATTGATGATTTTTGTGCTCAAAAAGTTGATGTGATTGTGATCAATCCGGTCAAGGGGGATAGCCAGTCCATTTTAACTGCTCTTGAAAAAGCTAGAAAACAAGGAATTAAAATCATTGCAGTCGATACCCAATTGAAAAATTTTAAGCCCGATGCAAGTATTGTATCTGATAACTACCAAGCGGGAGTAATGATTGCTAAAGAGCTCATGAAACGTTCTTCTAGCGCTCGAGTCCTCCTTTTGGAGCATAAAGGGACTGTCTCAGCAGATACGCGGATTCAGGGGTTTAAAGACACTATAGAGGGGCACAGTTCTTATCAGATTGTATCGGAACTAGAAACCAAGGGGCAAACGGAGATCGCCATGCCGGCTGTCCAGAATTTTTTACAATCAGGGATTGAAATTGATACCTTGGTTGCCTTAAATGACCGCTCAGCTATAGGAGCTTTAGCTGCAATTAAGGAGCAAGGAATAACTTACCCCATTGCGATTTATGGAATCGATGGTTCACCAGATATGAAATCTTTGTTGCACTCGACGGATGATGTTGTGGGAACCGTTGCTCAGTCTCCTTTGAAGATGGGAGACCGCGTGATGGAGGTCATTCAAGATATTTCTGAAGGGAAGAGCTATACCAAAGAGGTGATCATTCCAGTTGAAATGATGACAAAGGAAAACATTGATCAGTTTGATGTGAATGGGTGGCAGTAATGAGAAAGTTTAGAGGTGTTCGATACAGTTTGGCCATTCTTATGGTCGTGAATTTTATTGCTGTTATGCTCAAACAGCATCATCTATCTTCAAGCAACCAACTATATCATTGCTCAACGCCAAGCCTCTCTATTATTGGAGCGCCTAGAGCGTATTCCCTTTTGCTCCATCTACGACTTTTTTTGGTTGTCAGCAATCTTATTTGCTGGGATTGCCTTAATCTCAATGAGTCGTTATAGACCTCAAACAAGTCGATGGTCCATTTTTGATAAGAGGAATCTTCTGGAGATTCTCCTGATGCTACTGTTGATGTGGGTTCAGAACATAGCTTATAACGGGCTCATTCTCTTGGTTTTTGCGGATATCTTCTATGGTTCCAAAGAGTTGAATACCAAGAGAGATCGGAAGTATTGGTTTGCCTTTATCCTAGTGAGCTTCTTGATGCTCCTTGTAACCAATTCAGACGTCTTTTCGCTTTTCTTCCCGATTCCTTCTCTTGATACCTATATTCATTTTTATCCTGAATCTATCCGTATTTTGGCCTTTTTCTTAAAGAATTCCCTCTACGCCTTGAATATGGTACTCTTCATTATTTCACTTTTATTTTATATCATGAATGTCCTTGCGGAAAACCATGAAGTTGAACAAGAGCTGGCCATGGTGTCCAAGGTTAATACCGAGTTGAACAACTATATGGCCTTATCTGAGAAGATTGCAGAGGATCGGGAGCGCAAGCGGATTGCTCGGGAGATTCACGATACCTTGGGACACGCGTTAACAGGGATTTCAGCAGGTTTAGATGCTGTCGGGGTCTTGATTGATATCAATCCAAGTCGTGCCAAAGAGCAGGTAAAAAACGTATCAGAAGTCGTCCGTGAAGGAATCCAGGATGTGAGAGGCTCTCTCAATCGCCTTCGTCCAGGAGCTCTTGAGGGACGAACTCTCAAAGATGCTTTAGAAAAGACAATCCGCGAGTACCAAATTCTTTCAAACTTGCAAGTTAATCTCAACTATGAATGGATCGATGTCGATATGGACGTCATGATTGAAGATACAATCTTTCGTGTGATACAAGAGTCTATGACTAATGCGGTTCGCCACGGTCATGCCAGCCACATGGACCTCCATTTTTTTGAGGACGAAGAAGATTACATGATTGAGTTGCAGGATAATGGAGTTGGGTTTGAAACCTTGACCTATGGCTACGGACTCAAACAGATGATGGAGCGTATTTCAATTCTAGGAGGCCAGCTTCAATTTGAAAGTCGCGATGGATTTTTCACACGTGTTAGTTTACCAAAATATAAAGAAGGGAGATAATAGATGATGATAAAAGTAATGGTGGCGGATGACCAGTCCTTGATTCGAGAATCTCTGAAAATTATTTTGTCGGCCTACTCAGATATTGAAGTGGTAGCCACAGTGGAAGATGGGAATCATGTCTTGTCTAGCATTCCACACTCGCATCCGGATTTAATCTTAATGGATATTCGGATGCCAGGCATGGATGGGGTTTTGGCTACAAAAGAAGTAAAAGAGCACTATCCGGATATCAAAATTATTATTTTAACAACCTTTGACGATGATGAATTTATCTATAGTGCGCTCAAGTATGGTGCTTCAGGGTATCTCTTAAAAGGAGCCTCGACAGAGGAGCTTTATGAAGCTATTAAGGTGGTGCATCAGGGAGGAGCAATGATCAACCCTGATATCGCAAGCAAGGTCTTTCAAATTTTCTCGCAAATGGCCAAATCAAATTTCTCTATTGCTGTGGATGAGGATAACGTTAAGGATTTGAGCACGACGGAATGGCGCATTATCCAAGAGATTGGCTATGGTGAGTCAAATAAAGAGATTGCGGCTAAACTCTTCTTATCAGAAGGAACTGTTCGTAATTACTTATCAACGATTTTGTCGAAATTAAACCTAAGAGATCGAACGCAATTAGCGATTTGGTCAGTCCAAACAGGAGTGACCCGACGTGATTTTTCAAAAGGAAATACGGAATGAAATTGAAGCGAAAGCAACTTTGTTTAGGGATTTGTCTCCTTTTTATGCTCTCTTTGAGTGCTGGTTTTTATTGGTGGAAACAGCAACCGACCGTCCTTCATATAGGAGTTTATGCAGGCTCTAGTTGGGATGTACCGACCAGTCAACGTTCTCATGCATTGGATCTTGCGATCCAAAAATTTGAAAAGTCCCATCCTAATGTCCGTGTGGAATATGAAAATGGAATTCCGCAGTCGGAATATTCAAACTGGCTCTCAGAAAAAATTGTATCAGGAAAGACCCCTGATGTGTTTATGGTTTCTGAGAAAGATTTGTCCTTATTGGCGGCACGTGGCGTTTTAGAAAAGTTAAACGGCTATATGAATAAAGAAGACCAAGTTGCTTTTTTTATCCTGTTGCATTTGAATCAGGTGTTTATCAGGGGCAAACCTATGCCTTGCCATATGAAAGTAATCCTATTTTGATGTGTGTCAATAAAGATTTGCTGGATAAAGAAGGCATTGAGGTTCCCAAAGAAGGTTGGAGCTTGGAAGAGTTCTATACAATTTGTAAAAAACTAACCAAAGATACCAATGGAGATGGTCAATTGGATCAGTTTGGGAGTACAGAATACACCTGGAAAGAAGCTTTGGCAGCAAATGGGGGTAGTCTCTTTCAAGGTGGGATGCTCAAACTTACGGCTCCAGAAGTCAAAGAATCTTTGACTTTTCTGCAAAAATTGGAAGAGTTAAATAAAAATTATAAGGTGAGTTCCAAAGATTTTGACCAGGGGAAAGTAGCGTTTTACCCCATGACTTTGGCTCAATATAGGACTTATAAACCTTATCCCTATCATGTTTCCAAATATTCAAACTTCACCTGGACCTGTATTCCTATGCCTGCTAAGTCAAAAACCACTAAGGCGACCTTGGTTACGACGACTTCTTTTGCCATGTCTGCTCGGACTCCTCATTCAAAGTTGGCTTGGGAGTTGATGCAAGTGTTGACAGAGGATCCAGAAATCCAACAAACTCTTTTTGCTGAATCTCAAGGGATTTCTGTCATGCCTGATGTAGTCAAGAGTCGTTCTAGTAAAGACCTTCTGCAAGTGGATGATTTTGGGGCAGATTCCTTAACCAATCAGACCTTGAACCGAATCATGGAACAAGCTGTAGAAAGTAGTCCCAAGAATGTCTCGAAAGAAGTGTTAGAAAAACTGGACTACTTGATTGGCAATGCCTTGCGCAATCAAGATGTTGAGAACCGCATGCCGCAAATTCAAAGGGAGATTGAAAGTAGTCTCCAGGTAGGATTTTAAAGAAAAAAAGATGACATCGTGTCAAGTGACAGATGTCATTTTTTTATTGCTAAATGTCATGTTTATAATGTGACATTTGACAATGTAAAAACGCTTTCAAATAATCTACAATAGAGTCAAATAAAGGAGGCGTAGCAAAATGAAATACCTCATTTTAGTCAGTCATGGAGGATTGGCAGAAGGCCTAAAAACATCACTAGCTATGTTTGCTGGTGATAAGATGAACCAGGTCATTGCAGTTGGACTCAAAGAAGGAAAGTCGGTCGATGATTTTGCAGTTGATTTTAGAGAAAGCATTTCAGAATTGACAGCAGATGATTCTGTACTGGTCTTGGCAGATATTGTAGGCGGTAGTCCACTAACCACAGCAGCAACTGTCCTAGAAGAAGTTGGGAAGCTAGATGAAGCTTTGATCCTTGGTGGGAATGAATCTCACCATGGCTTTAACAGCAGTAGTGATGAAGGATGTGTTGGATGGAGACGATTTGTCAGCCACCATCTTATCAGAAGCACGATCTGCACTACAGCCTTTTGAAGTTTCAGCCACTAGTGCTGAAGAAGATGATGACGATATTTAATAGGGAGGTACCTTATGGTAGTAACATTTGTACGGATTGATGACCGCATGATTCACGGTCAAACAGTCACACGCTGGGCAAAAGAAAAACCATGTGATGGTTTGATTGCCGTAAACGATGCAGCAGCGTCAAACAAGGTTTTAATCCAGGCATACAAGGGTGCATCAGACAAGAAAACCTTTGTATGGACAAAAGAAGCCTTTAAAGAAAAATCAGCAAAAGTAACGGAATCAGATAGTCGTTACTTCTTGATTGCCAAAAACCCAATCGATATGAAGGAAATTTTGGTGGATCAAGGTTTTGTCCCAGGAGATGTTAAAGAAATCATCGTTGGCCCTGCAAATGATCGACCTGGTGCAGTGAAATTGGGTAATAACCAATCTATCACACAGGAAGAAGCAGAAGCCTTTCAGGCTATCCAGGAAGCAGGTTACAAGGTTAAATTCCAATTGCTGCCGGATGTCTCAATTGGTTATTGGGACGATTTCAAATCTAAATTTGGTTTTTAAACCTAACAGTTTTATTAGTTAGGTAAATAAATTTACAAACAAAAAGGAGCGTTTGTTATGACAATTTCATGGATTCAAGCAATCTTGCTTGCTGTTTTCGCCAGCTTGTCTTCAATGCCTGGTATGGGAGGTTCCAGTATCGGGAACTATACACTCGGTCGTCCCTTGATCGGTGGGTTGATTTCAGGTTTAATTCTTGGAGATGTGACAACCGGTATTATGGTCGGGGTTGCCCTTCAAGTCGTTTATATCGCCTTGGTAACACCTGGTGGAACCGTATCTGCCGATGTTCGTGCCATCTCTTATATCGGTGTTCCTCTTGCTATCTTGTTTGTGCATGCAAATAACATCACAGATGAAGCTGGAATTGCAGCAGCTGCAGCTCCCAATCGAGTGCAGCTGTTGGGACAATCGGTACTGTTCTTTTCTACGGAACAGCTACCATGAACTTGCTTTGGCAACACATTGGTTGGAAAGCCGTTGAAGAAGGAAATTTCAAAAAACTCTACGCAGTTGACTGGGTTTACCCATGGATCTCTCACTTCCTCTTCTCTTTCCTTCCAACTATGATTATCACTAAATATGGTGAAAACATGGTTGATTTGATGAAACTTTACCTTCCTATGGATGGTTTCTGGATGAAAGCTCTCTTTACAGTCGGAGCTCTTCTCCCATGTGTCGGTATTGCTATCTTGTTGAAACAAATTGTTACAAAAGCAACTGACTTCATTCCATTCTTTGTTGGATTTACCTTGGCTAAATCTCTCGGCTTGAACTTGGTAGCGAGTGCGGTTGTTTCATTGATCTTTGCAGTAATCTACTATGAACTTGAAGTAATCAAATCTATGAAAGCTGTTCCAGCTGGGGTTGTTTACGTAGACGATGATGAGGAGGATATTTAAAATGGCTGATAGAAAGAAAATTTCAAAGAAAACATTAGCAAAAGCATTTCATCATTGGTATTATGGTCATTTGACTTGTTTCTCTCAAGAACACATGCAAACCTTTTGGGTACTTGACTTCTATGCTTCCAATCGTAGAAGAAATGTATGATACAAAAGAAGAACAAAAAGATGCTATGCAAACCTATACTGCTTTCTTCAATACTGAACCGCAACTTGGATCTCTTGTTGTAGGGATTACAGCTGGTTTGGAAGAAGCACGTGCAAATGGAGATGCAGTAGATGGTGAAACCATCAATGGGATGCGTGCCGGTTTGATGGGACCAATCGCTGGTATTGGTGACTCTTTGATCGTTGGTACCTTGATTCCAGTTCTTTTTGGGGATTGCACTTGGTCTTTCTAAAAGGTGGTAACGTCGCTGGTGCTATCTTCTACATCGTCGTATGGAACTTTCCTAGTCTACTTTGGTATGCGCTTTGCCTTCTTCAAAGGATATCAATTAGGGGATAAAAGCCGTTGAATTTCCTAGTAGGACCAAAAGGACAAGCTCTTCGTAAAGCAATCAGCGTTGTCGGTGGTATGGTTATTGGTGCTGTAGCAGCGACTTGGGTCTCTGTTACAACAGCACTCGAATTCAAAAATGCTAACGGAGAAGCCTTCCTTAAAATTCAAGAAAAGATTGATGGTGTTTATCCAGGTCTCTTGACAGCAACCTTCATCACTATTTGCTGGTGGTTGATGTCTAAGAAAAAAGTTTCACCAAACAAAGTCATGTTAATTCTAGTTGTTGTTGCCTTAATTGGTGTTGCTCTAGGTATCTTTGACCCACATCTTAATTACTAAGGTCAAGAGAACCCAATATTTACTAGTAAAAATTTTGAGAATGAAGTAGACTAATCTCCTTCTCTTACACTTCATTCTCAATTTTTATCAGGAGGATTTTCATGGTTACAAAACAAGAACTTGTTAATGGATATGAAACAGAAATTAAGTATCAACGCCACATGCTTGAAAATTTGGGTCGTTGGTTCAGTTTGCTCTTTATCACTGCTAGTATTGGTGTGGTATTGATTTATCTTTTTCATAAAACCTTCCTCCCACTCTTAATTTTCGGAATTTTACTTGCCTTGATTGGAATATTAGGAATGGTGGTTTTTGGATATGGTATCTACCGCGGGCGGATCAATCTCCAAAAGGTTATCGATGATTTCAATCAAAAGTTGACGATTCTCAATTAATATTAAAGGAACATCTCTTTCATTTTTGAGGTGTTTTTTTCTTGACTATTTCTGACTAAGTGATACAATAGAACTATGGTTTAGCACTCGTATACAAAGAGTGCTAACAATATGATTATCTTATGGAGGAAAACAGATGTTGAAACCATTAGGAGACCGTGTGGTCTTGAAAATTGAAGAAAAAGAAGCAACTGTTGGGGGATTCGTCCTCGCAAAATCAGCTCAAGAAGAAACTAAAACAGCTACAGTAGTGGCTACTGGACAAGGTGTTCGTACCTTGAGCGGTGAGTTGGTCGCTCCAAGTGTAAAAGTTGGAGATCATGTTTTAGTTGAAGCTCATGCAGGTATTGATGTCAAAGATGGTGATGAAAAATACATCATTGTAGGTGAAGCTAACATCTTGGCAATTATCGAAGAATAGAAGGAGAAAGTAAGTATGGCAAAAGACATTAAATTTTCATCAGACGCTCGTTCAGCTATGGTTCGTGGCGTTGATATTCTAGCAGATACTGTTAAAAGTAACTTTGGGACCCTAAAGGTCGTAACGTTGTGCTTGAAAAATCATTTGGTTCTCCATTGATTACCAATGATGGTGTAACAATCGCTAAAGAAATCGAATTGGAAGACCATTTTGAAAATATGGGTGCCAAATTGGTATCAGAAGTAGCTTCTAAAACCAATGATATTGCAGGTGACGGGACAACTACTGCAACTGTCTTGACTCAGGCTATCGTTCGTGAAGGAATCAAGAAACGTTACTGCTGGGAGCAAATCCCAATCGGTATCCGTCGTGGGATTGAAAGCTGCGGTCGCTGCAGCTGCTGTGAAGCCTTGAAGAACAATGCTATTCCAGTATGCCAATCAAAGAAGCAATCGCTCAGGTCGCTGCCGTTTCATCTCGTTCTGAAAAAGTTGGTGAATACATCTCTGAAGCCATGGAAAAAGTTGGTAAAGATGGAGTTATCACTATTGAAGAATCACGTGGTATGGAAACAGAGCTTGAAGTTGTAGAAGGAATGCAATTCGACCGTGGTTATCTATCACAGTACATGGTGACAGATAATGAAAAAAAATGGTTGCAGACCTTGAAAAATCCATACATTTTAATCACTGACAAGAAAAATTTCAAACATCCAAGAAATCTTTGCCACTTCTAGAAAGTATTCTTCAAAGCAGTCGTCCCGCTCTTGATTATTGCAGATGATGTTGATGGTGAAGCTCTTGCCAACTCTTGTTTTGAACAAGATTCGTGGAACTTTCAACGTAGTTGCTGTTAAGGCACCAGGTTTGGTGACCGACGTAAAGCTATGCTTGGAAGATATCGCAATCTTTGACAGGTGGAACTGTTATCACAGAAGATCTTGGTCTTGAGTTGAAAAGATGCTACCATCGAAGCTTTAGGTCAAGCAGCTAAAGTGTCTGTAGATAAAGATAGCACAGTCATTGTTGAAGGTGCAGGAAATCCTGAAGCGATTGCTAACCGTGTAGCTGTCATCAAGTCTCAAATCGAAACAACAACTTCAGAATTTCGACCGTGAAAAAAACTCCAAGAACGCTTGGCTAAATTATCAGGTGGAGTAGCAGTTATCAAGGTCGGTGCTGCAACTGAAACTGAATTGAAAGAGATGAAACTCCGCATCGAAGATGCCCTTAACGCTACTCGTGCAGCAGTAGAAGAAGGTATTGTTGCAGGTGGTGGTACTGCCTTAGTGAATGTCATTCCAGCTGTTGAAGCTTTAGAATTGACAGGTGATGAAGCAACAGGACGTAGCATTGTTCTTCGTGCCTTGGAAGAACCAGTTCGCCAAATTGCCTACAATGCAGGCTATGAAGGTTCAATCGTTATCGATCGTTTGAAAAATGCAGAAGCTGGTACAGGCTTTAACGCTGCAACAGGTGAATGGGTCAACATGATTGAAGCAGGTATTATCGATCCTGTTAAGGTTAGCCGTTCAGCCCTTCAAAACGCAGCTTCAGTTGCAAGTCTTATCTTGACAACAGAAGCAGTTGTGGCTAACAAGCCAGAACCGGTAGCACCAGCTCCAGCTATGGATCCATCAATGATGGGTGGTTACTAAGAAATATAGTAAAATGAACCTAAAACAGTACATAATGTGGTATAATCTTCTTATGGCATATTCAATAGATTTTCGTAAAAAAGTTCTCTCCTATTGTGAGCGAACAGGTAGTATAACAGAAGCATCACACATTTTCCAAATCTCACGTAATACCATTTATGGCTGGTTAAAGCTAAAAGAGAAAACAGGAGAATTAAACCATCAAGTAAAAGGAACAAAACCAAGAAAAGTTGATAGAGATAGACTCAAAAACTATCTTACTGACAATCCAGATGCTTATTTGACTGAAATAGCTTCTGAATTTGGCTGTCATCCAACTACTATCCACTATGCTCTCAAAGCTATGGGGTACACTCGAAAAAAAAGAATCACACCTACTATGAACAAGACCCAGAAAAAGTAGCTTTATTTCTTAAAAATTTTAATAGTTTAAAGCACTTAGCACCTGTTTATATTGATGAAACAGGATTCGATACTTATTTTTATCGAGAATATGGTCGCTCATTAAAAGGTCAGTTAATAAGAGGTAAAGTATCTGGAAGAAGATATCAGAGGATTTCTTTGGTTGCAGGGCTAATAAATGGCGAGTTAATCGCTCCAATGACTTACGAAGAAACAATGACGAGCGACTTTTTTGAAGCTTGGTTTCAGAAGTTTCTCTTACCAACATTAAACACACCATCAGTTATTATTATGGATAATGCAAGATTCCATAGAATGGGTAAGCTAGAGCTCTTATGTGAAGAATTTGGGCATAAACTTTTACCACTGCCTCCCTACTCACCTGAGTACAATCCTATTGAGAAAACATGGGCCCATATCAAAAAGCATCTCAAAAAGGTATTGCCAAGTTGTAGTACTTTTTTCGAGGCTCTTTTGTCTTGTTCTTGTTTCAATTGACTATAAATAAAAAAACAGGTAGAATGAAAGATTTCTACCTGTTTCTTTTGAATTACTCAAAAAGAGGAAGCTCAGCCTCCTCTTTTTACATCTATAATTATGGTTTGATAACTTCAGCTCCACCCATGTATGGACGAAGGACTTCAGGAATAGTAACAGAACCATCTTCGTTTTGATAGTTTTCAAGAATAGCAGCGACGGTACGTCCAACAGCAAGTCCAGAACCATTCAAGGTGTGGAGAAGTTTAACCTTACCATCTGCTTCATCACGGTAACGGATTTGGGCACGACGTGCTTGGAAATCTTCTGTATTTGAACAGCTTGAGATCTCGCGGTAGGTATTTTGCGCTGGGAATCCAAACTTCCAAGTCGTAAGTCTTAGCAGCTGAGAAGCCCATATCTCCTGTAGAAAGAGCAACTACACGGTATGGCAAGTTTAGTTTTTGAAGGATGTTTTCAGCGTTGGCTGTCATCTTTTCTAGTTCTTCGTATGATTCTTCAGGTTTGGCAAATTTCACCATTTCAACCTTGTGGAATTGGTGCAAACGAATCAAACCACGAGTATCGCGACCAGCAGAACCAGCTTCAGAACGGAAAGATGGACTCATAGCAGTAAAGTAGATTGGCAAGTCTTTTCCATCAAGGATTTCATCACGGTAGTAGTTTGTCAGAGGAACTTCAGCGGTAGGAATGAGGACGTAGTTCGTATCTTTCAATTCAAACGTATCTTCTTTGAATTTTGGATATTGTCCTGTACCAAACATTGAATCATGGTTAACCATGTAAGGTGTGATGACTTCAGTATAACCTTCCTTTCCATGCTCATCCAACATAAAGTTGTAGATAGCACGTTCCAAACGAGCCCCAAGTCCTTTGTAGAATAGGAAGCGCGCTCCAGTTACCTTTCCACCGCGTTCCCAGTCAAGGATACCAAGGTCTTCACCAAGATCCCAGTGGGCTTTTGGTTCAAAGTCAAACTCACGAGGAGTTCCCCAACGGCGAACTTCTACGTTATCATCTTCGTCTGCTCCAATAGGAACACTGTCAGCTGGGATGTTTGGAAGAGTAGTGGTAAATTCTGTCAATTTAGCATCAATCTCCGCCAATTCAGCATCAAGAGCTTTTACCTCGGCAGACAGGGTTTGCATAGCAGCAATCTTGTCGTCTGCATTTTCTTTGTTTCGCTTAGCTTGGGCAATTTCAGCAGAAACTGTGTTACGCTCTGCCTTGAGGGTTTCAACCTTAACCAAGATGTCACGACGTTTTGCATCGATTTCTTTCATCTCATTCAAGATAGCAGCATCTACACCACGTGTAGCTAGTTTTTCAGCGACAGCATCAAAGTCTGTACGAATACGTTTGATATCTAACATATAAACTCCTTTATGAAAAAAGCACACCTGACAAAGCGTTGGAGTGGCAGGGCCACGGTTCCATCCAACTTCACAGGTGTGCACTTGATTCTGTATTTGATTTAAAATAACGGTAGAATTTCACCTACCCCTCCTATCTGCTCGCAGCATCCGCAGACTTTCTGAAAGAAGGAAGTAACCTACTTATCCGTTGCTATGATTATACTAAACTTTTCTATTTTTTTGCAAATAGATTTTTTTGATTTTTTTGACCAATGATTTGGAGTAAGGTAGGGAAGTTTTGACAACCTTTGTCATTTCCCAATTTTTTTCTCGAGCAATTTTAAGAATTTGTTTCCCAGAGTCTTTTTGAGGCGAAGAGGAAATTTTCCTTGATCTGTAAAGACTTCAAAATGACGACTAACCTTTTGCGACCTGAAACATTTGGCTCCAATTTGATTAACGCTGGACCATGGGAATTTGAATATAGTCCTCGACATTGCGATCTGCGTAAAATTCTAGGCATGATCTCCTACCAGAAATTTTCCAACTTTTCCTTGTATAGAGAGGTAGGAAGTTCCAGTAGTTTGCAAGTCGACGACCTTGTTGAGAGATTGTGCCATGTTTAATCTTCCTTATTTTCACCGAAAAATGCTTGGTAGAGAGCTTTGAGAGCGGCTTTTTTTCTTGGTCTTTTTGGACAACAAACATGATAGAAACTTCACTAGAACCTTGTGACATCATTTGGATGTTAATGTTGTTTTTCAGATAGGGCACGAGTGGCTGTAGCAGTTACCCCTGATATGGCGCTTCATTTTTTTCCCCAACAATCATAATGATAGAGAGGTCGTGTTCGATTTCAGCGTGGTCGACCTCTGCTTTTTGAACTAACTGACGAAGGATTTCTTCTTCTTTGATAGGAGTTAATTCTCGTGAACGTAGAATGATAGATAGGTCATCGATACCAGTTGGCATATGTTCCCAACCAATATTAAGGTCCTCAAGAATTTGAAGAACTTTACGACCAAAACCGATTTCGCGGTTCATGAGGTACTTTAGACATATTAATGCTGACAAAGCCAGAATCTCCAGCAATCCCAACAACTGGGAATTTATCGCTGCTATGTTTCAGAACAATGCGAGTACCTGGGATGGTCTGGATTGTTGGTATTTTTTTGATGACAAGAGGAATTTTTTCCCACGGTAGGCTGGTAGAAGTGCTTCATCGTGAAGGACAGAGAATCCAGCATAGGCCAATTCACGCATTTCACGGTAGGTCAACTCAGGGATCGAGTGTGGCTTGTGGATGATACCAGGATGGGCTGCAAAAGATTCCATCAACATCAGTAAAGTTTTCATAGAGGTCAGCTTTGACACCAGCAGCGATGATAGAACCAGTAATATCTGATCCCCCACGAGAGAAGGTACAAATTTGATCTTCTTTAGTCACACCGAAGAAACCAGGGATAACAAGAACTTCAGTTGAATTTGTCAATTCCTCGATTTTATCGTAACTTGATGGGATGATTCGCGCATTTCCAGGTTCGCTCGTAACGACGATACCAGCTTCTCTAGGATGAACATAACGTGCTTCCAATCCATTTTGGTTGAAGTAGGCTGCAATCAACTTGGCATTATTATTTTCTCCCGCTGCTAGGAAGGTATCGTAGAGAAACTCATTGTCTTCAATTGGAAGAGTTGCAAGAGCACGGATGCTTTTTGAAATTTTTTCTAGAACTGTTGGTTTGAGTTTTAGCTCACTAACCATGGCAGCATAACGATCAATAATCCAGTTTTGACGTTTACTGATATCGTTACCAGCTACATAGTCACGGTAGTATTTAATTAAGGCATCTGTCACCTTAGTATCTTCAGCGTCACGTTTGCCTGGAGCAGATACAACTACGAAACGACGTTCAGGGTCACTTTTTACAATGTTTAAAACTTTTTCTAACTGACTAGCAGAGGCAAGTGAGCTTCCACCAAATTTTACAACCTTCATAAGAACTCCTAAAGTAAGTATTTTATACGATTATAGCAGAAAGAGGGGCTTTTTTCAATCTGGAAAATATCCTATACAATTGTTTGAAAGTCTCATCAGGAAAGCTTATAATAAAGATGTAGGAGGAAAGACTCTTCTGATGAAAGGAGTTGGGGGAAGATGATTAAAAGAGTGGTTTGTTTAATCTTACTAGTCCTTACCTTCGTGATGATTCCTACAAATATCGGAGCAAGGTCTCATCCTCTTCCCAGTGGTCGTTTGACCGGAGAAGAATTAGCGATGGAGTATGCTCAGGAGCGTCAGATTTCAGTTGAGAGGGCTAAAATTATCTTATCTATCGGCTTGTCAGATAGTAAGGCAAGGACCTATCGAATTCTCTCTGAAAAGATTATCGTCAATCCTAACTATGAAGCTAGAGTCAAGTTTTATTGTCGAACAGATGAAAGTGGACAATTTAGAGGAATCACGAAACTCTTAGCTACAAGTCTGGTTAACAAGGACGGAGATAAGGAAGCTCCTTTTACAGGCAAATCTTTTTGCCTACCTTGAAGATCCAAATCGTGTTTTTTACATGGTTTCAGGAGAATTCCACCATAAGGGATCAAACCAAGAACAGCTTTATCAGAGAGAAGAAGGACGAATGCTTGAAGTGATTTATGATTTCATGGATGATACAAGTACTGGTTTTCCTGTATTTTTAGAGACCAAACTAAGATTTTAAAATCGGCCGAGACACTTTCGGTCGATTTTTCTCTTGTTTAAAAAGTCAGAAAAAGATATAATTTGAAAATAAAACAATTTAAATATCATTGTAATTTAAAAGGAGTGGCTATGAATCATATTATCTATCAAGTTCAGGACGATCTAGCGATGCTTACTCTGAATCGTCCCGAGGTAGCAAATGGTTTTCATATTCCTATGTGTCAGGAAATTTTAGAAGCCTTAGAATTAGCTGAAAAAGATAGTGCTGTTTCCTATATTCTCATCAATGCAAGAGGCAAAGTTTTTTCTGTCGGAGGAGACTTGGTAGAGATGAAACGAGCTGTCGATGAGGATGATATTGCATCCTTGGTTCAGATTGCAGAATTAGTCAATGCCATTTCTTATAAACTGAAGCAAATTCCTAAGCCTGTCATCATGGAAGTAGACGGAGCAGTTGCTGGAGCTGCGGCTAATATGGCTTTAGCAGTTGATTTCTGTATTGCTTCTGACAAAGCTAAATTCATTCAAGCCTTTGTAGGCGTGGGCTTGGCTCCAGATGCGGGTGGTTTATTCTTGCTGACACGATCACTAGGAGCGGCTCGGGCAACGCAACTGGCTATGACCGGTGAAGCTTTTACAGCTGAGAAGGCTTTAGAAGTAGGAGCTGTCTATCGTCTGTGTGCTAGTGAGCAACTGGAAAAGACAAGAGAGCAACTGTTGAAGAAGTTGAGAAGAGGCTCTACTAACTCATACGCAGCCATTAAGAAATTGGTCTGGGAGAGCGAGTTTAAGCAGTGGCATGAATATGCCAAATTGGAACTGGAGCTACAGGAAACTCTATCTTATACCGAAGATTTTAAGGAAGGTGTTCGTGCACATTCTGAAAGAAGACGTCCAAAATTTTTGGGGAAATAATAAAATACTTGCGCAATTCTTTGAAGTTTGATATACTTTTTTTGTCAAATGTTTTGATAGTTAAACTTTTTGATGAGGGAGGGAAGAAAATTGGACTACCAACGGATCAATGACTATTTAACATCTATTTTTAATAACGTCTTGGTGATTGAGGAAGTGAGTTTGAGAGGTAGTCGTTTCAAGGATATCTCCATCAAGGAAATGCACACGATTGATGTGATTGGCAAGTTTCCAGATGTGACTCCAAGTCAAGTGTCCAAAGAGTTGATGGTAACTCTAGGAACCGTGACAACTAGCTTAAACAACTTGGAACGAAAAGGTTACATCGAACGCTTACGTTCAGATCAGGATCGTCGTGTAGTACATCTGCATTTGACCAAGAAAGGTCGACTCGTACATCGTCTCCATAAACGTTTCCACAAGGCCATGGTCGAAAGAATTATCGAAGGCATGAGCCCAGAGGAAATGGATGTTATGAGTAAAGGTTTGACCAATCTTTATCAATTTTTGGAGGATTTGAAATAATGGCTTTTGCAAAAATAAGCCAGGTTGCTCATTATGTACCAGAGCAGATTGTCACAAATGAGGATTTAGCTCAGGTTATGGATACGAGTGATGAATGGATTTCAAGTCGAACTGGGATTAAGGAACGTCGCATTTCTAAGACAGAATCAACAGGAGATTTGGCAACGGCAGTTGCAAAACAACTCCTAGAGAAGGCAGGGATTTCTGCTGAAGAGTTGGATTTTATCATCCTAGCTACGATGACACCTGACTCAATGATGCCTTCTACTGCAGCACGTGTACAGGCTCGTATTGGTGCTCGTAAGGCCTTTGCATTTGATCTAACCGCCGCTTGTAGTGGTTCACCTTTGCCCTTTCAACTGCTGAGAAATTCATATCATCTGGACGATTTGGCAAGGGCTTGGTCATCGGTAGTGAAACTATGTCCAAAACCTTAGACTGGACAGATCGTTCAACAGCTGTCCTATTTGGAGATGGAGCTGGTGGCGTCTTGTTAGAAGCAAGCGATAAGCAACATTTCCTAGCGGAGAGTCTCAATAGCGATGGTTCACGTAGTGAGTGCTTGACCTATGGGCAGACAGGTTTGACTTCCCCATTTTCAGTTCAAGAAAAGCCAGATGCTTTCTTGAAAATGGATGGCCGAGCAGTTTTTGATTTTGCAATTCGAGATGTTGCTAAGTCTATCAAAGAGACCATAGAGATGAGTCCTGTATCTGCAGAAGAACTAGACTATCTCCTGCTTCATCAGGCTAATAACCGTATCTTGGATAAGATGGCTAGAAAAATCGGTGTAGATCGTGATAAGCTTCCCGCAAATATGACCAAGTATGGCAATACTAGTGCGGCAAGTATTCCGATTTTACTTTCAGAGTGTGTAGAAGAAGGGCTCATCCATTTGGATGGTAGCCAAAAAATACTCTTGTCAGGCTTCGGTGGAGGTTTGACATGGGGCACGCTTGTTGTTACAATTTAGGTAATCATGTGGTAAACACATTGTTATAAAAACTATTTATTTTAAAGGAGTCTATCATGGCAGTATTTGAAAAAGTACAAGAAATTATCGTTGAAGAACTTGGAAAAGATGCATCAGAAGTAACACTTGAATCTACTTTTGATGATTTGGATGCAGATTCATTGGACTTGTTCCAAGTAATCTCTGAAATCGAAGATGCTTTTTGATATCCAAATCGAAGCAGAAGACAACTTGAAAAACAGTTGGTGACTTGGTTGCTTATGTTGAAGAGCAAACAAAATAATTTATACTCTTCAAAAATCAAATTCAAACCACGTCAGCTTCGCCTTGCCGTACTCGAGTACAGCCTTCGGCTAGCTTCCTAGTTTGCTCTTTGATTTTCATTGAGTATTAAATAAACGGAGAAGGAGTAGGGAAACCCGCTCCCTCTTGTTCAGGTAATAGTTTGACAGTCAAAGTATAATATGGTCGAACTATTACCTAAGCAAGACTCATGGAGGCACTATGAAAACACGTATTACAGAATTATTGAATATTAAATATCCTATCCTTCAGGGAGGAATGGCCTGGGTTGCTGATGGTGACCTGGCGGGTGCTGTTTCAAAAGGCAGGTGGTCTGGGTATCATCGGTGGAGGAAATGCTCCCAAGGAAGTGGTTAAGGCCAATATCGATAAGATTAAATCATTAACAGACAAGCCATTTTGGTGTCAACATTATGCTTTTGTCTCCATTTGTTGAAGATATCGTTGATCTTGTGATTGAAGAAGGGGTTAAGGTTGTTACAACTGGCGCAGGGAATCCAAGTAAATACATGGAACGATTCCATGAGGCAGGGATTACTGTTATTCCAGTTGTCCCAAGCGTGGCTTTGGCAAAACGCATGGAAAAAATTGGTGCGGATGCTGTCATTGCTGAAGGTATGGAAGCTGGTGGACACATCGGGTAAATTAACAACCATGACCTTGGTTCGCCAGGTTGCTGCTGCTGTATCTATTCCTGTTATTGCTGCAGGAGGGATTGCTGATGGTGAAGGTGCTGCAGCTGGATTTATGCTTGGTGCAGAGGCTGTTCAAGTAGGAACTCGTTTTGTAGTTGCTAAAGAATCAAATGCTCATCCAAACTATAAAGCTAAAAATTTTTAAAAGCTCGTGATATTGACACAACGATCTCAGCACAACATTTTTGGACACGCAGTTCGTGCCATTAAAAAAACAAATTGACTCGTGATTTTCGAGCAAGCTGAAAAAAAGATGCCTTTCAAACAAGAAAATCCAGATTTAGAAATCTTTGAACAAATGGGCGCAGGAGCCTTAGCTAAGGCTGTTGTCCATGGTGATGTGGATGGCGGTTCAGTGATGGCTGGTCAGATTGCAGGTCTAGTTTCGAAAGAAGAGACTGTTGAAGAAATCTTAAAAGATATTTACTACGGTGCAGCTGAAAAGATTCAAGCAGAAGCTGCTCGTTGGGCAGGAGTTACAAGAAATGACTAAAACAGCCTTTCTATTTGCAGGTCAAGGAGCCCAGTACCTAGGAATGGGACGTGATCTATACGACCAATATGCTATCGTCAAGGAAACAATCGACCAAAGCGAGCCAAGTCTTAGGTTATGACCTTCGGGATTTGATTGACAACGATGAAACGAAGCTAAATCAGACTCGTTACACGCAACCAGCTATTTTAGCTACGTCCGTTGCTATTTACCGACTACTAAAGGAGAAAGGTTATCAGCCTGATATGGTGGCAGGTTTGTCTCTTGGAGAATATTCTGCCCTGGTAGCTAGTGGTGCCTTGGATTTTGAAGATGCAGTGGCTCTAGTTGCTAAACGTGGAGCTTATATGGAAGAAGCAGCACCAGCAGGATCAGGGAAAATGGTAGCTGTGCTTAATACACCGGTTGAAGTAATTGAAAAAGCTTGTCAAGAAGCCTCTAAACTTGGTGTTGTAACTCCAGCTAACTACAATACGCCGAGTCAAATTGTTATTGGTGGTGAGGTAGTGGCGGTAGATCGTGCAGTTGAACTTTTGCAAGAGTCAGGAGCAAAACGCTTGATTCCGCTCAATGTTTCTGGTCCTTTCCATACAGCTTTATTGGAACCTGCTAGTCAAAAATTAGCTCAAAGCCCCTAGAAGATGTTGAGTTTAGTGACTTTGTTTGTCCACTTGTTGGCAATACAGAAGCAAAGGTCGTGGAAAAAGAACGAATTGCTGAACTCCTGACTCGTCAAGTTAAGGAACCCGTTCGTTTTTATGAAAGTATTGCAGTCATGCAAGAAGCGGGTGTCACTCGTTTTATCGAGATTGGACCTGGTAAAGTTTTGTCAGGATTCGTCAAAAAGATTGATAAAACAGCTCAACTTGCTAATGTGGAAGATCAAGCAAGTTTACAAGCACTCTTAGAAAATTAGACCAAACTGGTAGAAGTTCTGAAAGGAGAAAAATGAAACTAGAACAGAAAAATGTCTTTATTACAGGCTCAAGTCGAGGAATTGGTCTTGCCATTGCTCATAAATTTGCCAGCTTGGGAGCCAATGTTGTCTTGAATAGTCGTGGTGAAATCTCCGAGGAGCTTCTAGCCGAATTTAAACCATACGGAGTGAAGGTCCTTGCTATTTCTGGTGACGTTTCTGATTTTGCGGACGCAAAGCGTATGGTGGACCAAGCCATTGAAGAGCTGGGTTCAGTTGATGTCCTCGTTAATAATGCTGGGATTACTCAAGACACTCTCATGCTTAAGATGACAGAAGAAGATTTTGAGAAGGTTTAAAAAGTCAATTTGACAGGTGCCTTCAATATGACACAATCAGTCTTGAAACCGATGATAAAAGCTCGCGAAGGTGCTATCATCAATATGTCTAGTGTCGTTGGTTTGATGGGAAATATCGGTCAAGCAAACTACGCTGCTTCCAAGGCCGGTTTGATTGGATTTACCAAATCGGTAGCACGTGAGGTTGCCAATCGCAATGTGCGTGTCAATGCCATTGCTCCAGGAATGATTGAATCAGATATGACTGCAGTTCTATCTGATAAGGTGAAAGAAGCCATGTTGGCACAAATTCCGATGAAACAATTTGGCCAAGCTGAGCAAGTCGCAGAGGTGACAGCCTTTCTTGCAAGCCAAGATTATCTAACGGGACAAGTCCTTGCAATTGATGGTGGACTAACCATGCAATAAGAGTTAAAATAGAGGTATAAAAATGAAACTAAATCGAGTAGTAGTAACAGGTTATGGATTAACATCTCCAATTGGGAACACACCAGAGGAATTTTGGAACAGTCTAAAAAATGGAAAGATTGGAATCGGTGAAATCACTAAGTTTGATCATAGTGCTTTTGATGTTCATAATGCGGCAGAAATCCAGGATTTTTCCTTTTTGACAAATATTTTTGTAAAAAAAGATACCAACCGTTTTGATGACTATTCTTTGTATGCCTTGTATGCAGCTCAAGAAGCAGTGAACAATGCAAATCTTGATCTTGAAGCACTTGATAAAGACCGCTTTGGTGTCATTGTGGCATCAGGTATCGGTGGAATCAAAGAAATCGAAGACCAAGTGCTTCGACTTCATGATAAGGGACCAAAACGTGTAAAACCATTGACACTTCCAAAAGCCTTGCCAAATATGGCTGCAGGGAATGTTGCTATGCGCTTTGGGGCAAATGGGATTTGTAAATCTATCAATACAGCCTGTGCTTCATCAAATGATGCTATCGGGGATGCCTTCCGTTCTATCAAATTTGGTTTCCAAGACATCATGCTAGTTGGTGGTTCAGAATCTTCTATTACTCCATTTGCCATTGCTGGTTTCCAAGCCTTAACAGCTCTTTCAACAACAGAAGACCCAACTCGTACTTCTATTCCATTTGATAAGGATCGTAATGGATTTGTCATGGGTGAAGGATCAGGTATGTTGGTTCTTGAAAGTCTAGAGCACGCAGAAAAACGCGGTGCAACTATTCTAGCTGAAGTTGTTGGTTACGGGAACACTTGTGATGCCTACCATATGACTTCACCACATCCAGAAGGACAAGGAGCTATTAAAGCCATCAAATTAGCCTTGGAAGAAGCTGAGATTTCTCCAGACCAAGTAGCCTATGTCAATGCTCATGGAACCTCGACTCCTGCCAATGAAAAAGGAGAAAGTGGTGCCATTGTATCTGTTCTAGGTAAGGATGTTCCAGTTTCTTCAACCAAATCCTTCACAGGTCATTTGCTGGGAGCAGCAGGGGCTGTTGAAGCCATTGCTACTATTGAAGCTATTCGTCATAGCTATGTTCCAATGACAGCTGGAACGAAAGAATTATCAGACTATATCGAAGCGAACGTTATCTATGGACAGGGATTGGAGCGTGAAATTCCATATGCTATCTCAAATACCTTTTGGATTTGGTGGGCATAATGCAGTCCTTGCTTTCAAACGTTGGGAGAATAAGTAAAGATGAATTTAAATGAAATCAAAGACTTGATGGCACAATTTGACCAGTCGAGCTTGAAAGAATTTTCTTATAAAAATGGAACGGACGAGTTGGTCTTCAGTAAGAATGAAGCGAAACTTGTTGCAGAAGCAAGTCCAGCACCTCAAGCTCCAACTACAACACCAATTGTAGAAACAGATTCAGAAACAAGCGTTACTGAATCTGTAGCTGAAGGAGATCTAGTAGAGAGTCCACTTGTCGGAGTTGCTTACTTGGCTGCGGGACCAGACAAACCTAATTTTGTTTCAGTCGGTGATACTGTTAAAAAAGGCCAAACCTTGGTCATCATTGAAGCTATGAAGGTCATGAACGAAATTCCAGCACCTAAAGACGGTGTCGTAACAGAAATTCTTGTTGAAAATGAAGAAATGGTTGAGTTTGGGAAAGGCTTGGTACGTATCAAATGATTGATATTCAAGGAATTAAAGAAGCTTTGCCCCACCGCTATCCCATGCTCTTAGTGGATCGTGTTTTGGAAGTCAGTGAAGATACAATCGTTGCCATTAAAAATGTGACGATTAACGAACCTTTCTTCAATGGTCATTTTCCTCAATACCCAGTTATGCCAGGAGTCCTCATTATGGAAGCCTTGGCTCAGACAGCAGGTGTTTTTGGAATTGTCTAAAACCTGAAAAACAAAGGGAAACTTGTCTTCTATGCTGGTATGGATAAGGTTAAGTTTAAGAAACAAGTTGTTCCTGGTGATCAGCTTGTCATGACAGCAACGTTTTGTCAAACGTCGTGGCACAATCGCCGTAGTAGAAGCGAAGGCAGAAGTAGATGGTAAGCTTGCAGCAAGCGGTACTCTGACCTTTGCTATTGGAAACTAGGGAGGTTTTCCATGTTTCGTAAGATTTTAATTGCCAATCGTGGTGAAATTGCTGTTCGTATTATTCGTGCGGCTCGAGAGTTAGGAATCGCAACAGTCGCTGTCTATTCGACTGCTGACAAGGAAGCTCTCCACACTCTTTTGGCTGATGAGGCTATCTGTATCGGCCCTGGGAAGGCTACAGAATCTTATCTGAACATCAATGCCATCCTTTCAGCTGCGGTATTGACTGAAGCTGAAGCTATTCACCCTGGATTTGGATTTTTAAGTGAAAAATTCCAAATTTGCAACCATGTGTGAAGAAGTCGGTATCAAATTTATCGGGCCATCAGCTCGAGTAATGGATGTCATGGGAGATAAAATCAACGCCCGTGCTCAGATGATTAAGGCTAAGGTACCCGTCATTCCTGGTTCAGATGGTGAAGTCCATACTGCTGAAGAGGCTCTTGCTATTGCCGAAAAAGATTGGTTATCCAGTCATGCTTAAGGCATCAGCTGGAGGTGGTGGTAAAGGGATTCGTAAGGTTGAAAAGGCAGAAGATCTTGTTTCAGCCTTTGAAACAGCCTCTAGTGAATCTAAAGCCAACTTTGGTAATGGGGCTATGTACCTAGAGCGTGTGATTTATCCTGCTCGACATATTGAAGTACAGATTCTTGCTGACCAGATGGGTCATGTTATTCACCTAGGTGAGCGTGACTGTTCGCTTCAGCGGAATAACCAAAAAGTTTTAGAAGAAAGTCCTTCAATTGCTATTGGGAAGACACTGCGTAATGAAATTGGTGCTGTAGCTGTTCGTGCAGCGGAGTCTGTTGGTTACGAGAATGCTGGTACTATTGAGTTTCTATTGGATGAAGCAAGTGGTAAATTCTACTTTATGGAGATGAATTCTCGTATTCAAGTAGAGCATCCTGTTACAGAATTTGTTTCTGGTGTGGATATTGTCAAGGAACAGATTCGTATTGCAGCAGGTCAACCATTGGCTTTGAAGCAGGAAGATATTGTTCTAAAAGGTCATGCCATTGAGTGTCGTATTAATGCGGAAAACCCAGCCTTTAATTTTGCACCAAGTCCTGGTAAGATTACTAATCTCTATCTACCAAGTGGTGGTGTTGGCTTGCGTGTTGACTCTGCAGTTTATCCAGGTTACACTATTCCACCCTACTATGAGAGTATGATTGCTAAGATTATTGTTCATGGTGAAAATCGTTTTGATGCTCTTATGAAAATGCAACGAGCTCTATATGAACTCGAAATTGAAGGGGTGGTCACCAATGCTGATTTTCAACTGGATCTAATTTCTGATCGTCGCGTGATAGCAGGGGACTACGATACTTCCTTCTTGATGGAGACCTTCTTACCACACTATCAAGAAAAAGAATAATGTAATACTCTTCGAAAATCTCTTCAAACCGCGTCAGCTTCGCCTTGGATTATATATGTGACTGACTTCGTCAGTCTTATCTACAACCTCAAAGCAGTGCTTTGAGCAACCTGCAGCTAGCTTCCTAGTTTGCTCTTTGATTTTAATTGAGTATAAAAATAGTATAAGACCGAAAAGGGGGATGTATGGCTCTATTTAGTAAAAAAGATAAATATATTCGAATCAATCCCAATCGTTCGACTGTAAATCAACCTCAGATCAAGCCAGAGGTTCCAGATGAGCTCTTCTCCCAATGTCCAGGTTGCAAATATACGATTTACCAAAAGGACTTGGGGAGTGAGCGTATATGCCCTCACTGTGGCTATACCTTCCGTATTTCAGCTCAAGAGCGTTTAGCTTTAACCATTGATATGGGTACGTTTTTGGAAATGTTTAAAGGGATTGAGACTCAGGATCCTTTGAATTTTCCAGGCTATCGTAAAAAATTGACTTTGATGCGTGAAAAGACAGGTCTTGATGAGGCTGTTGTAACAGGAACAGCTTTGATTAAGGGAGAGAAGGTTGCCCTTGGCATCATGGATTCTAACTTTATTATGGCGTCAATGGGGACAGTTGTTGGTGAGAAAATCACTCGCTTGTTCGAATATGCGACCGCTGAAAAATTACCTGTCGTATTGTTTACAGCTTCTGGCGGAGCACGCATGCAGGAAGGAATCATGAGCTTGATGCAGATGGCCAAAATCTCTACAGCAGTCAAACGTCATTCCAATGCAGGTCTCTTTTATCTGACAATCCTTACTGATCCGACGACTGGAGGTGTAACAGCTTCCTTCGCCATGGAAGGGGGATATCATCTTGGCAGAGCCGCAAAGTCTGGTTGGTTTTGCTGGACGCCGTGTGATTGAAAATACTGTAAGGGAAGACTTACCAGAGGATTTCCAGAAGGCAGAGTTTCTTCTAGAGCATGGCTTTGTAGATGCAATTGTAAGACGGCGAGAATTGCCAGATATGATTGCTCGATTAGTAAGGTTGCATAAGGGGGATCGTTGATGAATATAGCGAAAATCGTCAGAGAAGCACGTGAACAAACCCGCTTAACTGCCTTGGACTTCGCAACAGGAATTTTTGATGACTTTGTAGAGCTACATGGTGATCGCTCTTTCAGAGATGATGGTGCTGTGGTTGGTGGTATCGGATGGTTGGGAGACCAAGCAGTAACTGTAGTTGGAATCCAAAAAGGTAAAAGTTTACAAGATAATCTTAACCGTAACTTTGGACAACCCCATCCAGAAGGCTATCGCAAGGCCCTTCGTTTGATGAAGCAAGCTGAAAAGTTTGGTCGTCCTGTTGTTACCTTTATCAACACTGCTGGTGCCTATCCAGGTGTAGGGGCAGAGGAACGTGGACAAGGTGAAGCTATCGCCCGTAATCTCTTTGAAATGAGCGACCTAAAAGTGCCCATTATTGCCATTATTATCGGAGAAGGTGGCTCTGGTGGAGCTCTAGCTCTAGCAGTCGCGGACCGTGTTTGGATGCTAGAAAACTCTGTCTATGCAGTTCTCAGTCCCGAAGGCTTTGCTTCTATCTTATGGAAAGATGGAACTCGCGCCATGGAAGCAGCTGAGTTGATGAAAATCACCTCGTATGAGTTGTTGGATATGCAAGTTGTAGATAAGGTCATTTCTGAAGTTGGTCTTTCAAGCAAAGATTTAATCAAGCAAGTGAAGGAACAACTCCAAGCAGAACTCGATGTACTTGGTAAACTTCCGCTAGATCAACTCATTGAAGAACGTTATCAACGCTTTTAGAAAATATTAAAAAGAAAGCTAGAACTAGGAAAAGGTTCTAGCTTTTTTTGGCTTCTATAAAAAGACATTTTCAGGATTAAGAATTGACAGTTGAGGAAATAACTGCTAAAATAATCAAAAAAATATGTATAATGAACATATAGGCTTAGAAACATATTATTTAAGAAGCTACTTGACAGATATATTTACAGTTCTTTCGTTTGAAGAGTTAGAGCAAGTTTCAGGCGGTGGTATGATTTGGATGTTTGATGAAAGAATTTGGATTTGACCTAGTATAGCAACAAATCAGAAAACTATACTTGTTGATGTGACTAGACGTGGTTCTGGTGTTGGTTATTGATAAGTTAAAGGAGTGAGTATGAAAAAACTAGGGCATTTGGGAACCTATATATTACTGGTATTTTTTTATCGGTTTATCTACTAGAGTTTAGTAGTCTTCATATGGCTAAGTTTTTAGGATGGGGGATAGATGGATATTCTATCATTTCAGCAGTTGGTGAAGTAACTCTTTTAGTGGTGTTTGTCTGCTGGTTGAAAAAGAAAAAAATGCTCTTTATCCTTGAAAAACAGTCATGGAAATGGTCAAGGCTTTTCTACCTTGTAATAAGTCTAGTGGCTACTTATTTTTGTTCGTCAATTGTTGGATACTTTTCAGTTACAGTTTCATCACTTAATTGATAACAAGTATATCTTTCAAGACCTTATTTCGACTTTATATTCTAATGGACAACCTACTTTTTTTAGCGACTAGTTTCCATTTTATATCGAGTGTCATCGTTGCTCCTATATTTGAGGAGAGCGCTGATAGAGGG